>Ga0105105_10000027_pt1 | contig 59108 bp, 55 predicted proteins | sample PPLLaktember2015_4_FD_79108 | JGI IMG/M metagenome (GOLD analysis project Ga0105105, IMG submission 79108) | Freshwater sediment microbial communities from Prairie Pothole Lake near Jamestown, North Dakota, USA - PPLs Lake P8 Core (1) Depth... | ecosystem: Environmental > Aquatic > Freshwater >...
CGCCGCGCCGCCCGCCTGGGCCGCCACCTGCACCTCGCAGGCGCGCTGCAGCTGGTACAGGTCGACGAAGGCGTCCGCGATGCTCGGCCCGCACGAGAGCAGCCCGTGGTTGCGCAGGATCATCACCCTGCTGTCGCCCAGGTCCCGCGCCAGACGCTCCCGCTCGTCGAGGTCGAGCGTGATCCCCTCGAAGTCGTGATACGCGATGCGCTCCGTGAAGAACATCGCCGTGAAGCTGAGCGGCAGCAGCCCCTGCTCCTGACAGGCCACCGCCTGACCCGCGGTCGTGTGCGTGTGCGCGACCGCGTGCGCATCGGCGCGCGCGCGGTGGATCGCCGAGTGAACCACGAAGCCGGCCGGATTCACCGGATGTTCCGACTGGCCGACGATGTTGCCGTCGACGTCGATCCGCACCAGGTTCGAGGCCTTCACCTCCCGGTACATCAGCCCGAACGGGTTGATCAGGAACTGGTCCTCGGTGCCCGGCACGCGCACCGTGATGTGGTTGTAGATCATCTCGTGCCAGCCGAGATGGTCGAACAGCCGGTACGCGCAGGCGAGCTCGCGCCGGGCCTGCACCTCGTCCTGGGAGTCGCAGAGGTCCTCGAGTCGCATGTCAGCTCCGGTGCCCGTCGGCGTGCGGCCTGAGGCACGCCCAGGCGAAGTCGTGGAACGGTGTCGGGATGCCGTGCGCGCGGCCGAGCCGCGCGACGGTGCCGCTCAGGCCGTCGAGCTCCAGCCGCCGCCCGGCGACGAGGTCGTGATGCATCGAGGCGACCATGCCCGGCGGCAGCCCGCGCAGCAGCGCCAGCGCCGCGTCGGCATCGGCGTCCTCGAGCGGCACGCCCTCGGCCCGTGCGACCGCCAGCACCTCGCCGATGGAACGCCGCGCCAGCGCGAGCAGCGCCGGGTCGCGGTAGACCACGCCGGCCGGCGAGCGCGTGAGACAGGTCAGCGCCGCGTTGGTGGCGAGCGCCAGGAACTTGGTCCACTGCGGCCGCGCGATGTCCTCGACCCGCCGCAGCTCGAACGGGGTCGGCAGCGATGCGCCGCGGACCTGCGCGACGAAGGCGGCCAGCAGCGGATCCGCGCGGGCGCCGGGGCCGCCGAAGACGATCGACGACATGTCGGAGACATAGTCGACGACGCCCGTCTCGCGCAGCTGCCCGGCGACCATCGCCAGGCCGCCCCAGCAGCGGGCCGCGGGCGCGCCGGCACGCACCCGCGCGACGCCGTCCACGCCGTTCTGCAGGCAGACGACGCCTTCGGCGGCCTCGAGCATCGGCCGCCAGGCCTCGGCCGAGGCGCGCGCGTCGTAGAGCTTGACGCAGGACAGCACCAGGTCGACGCCGATCGCCTCCTGGGGCCGGACGATCGCGCCGACCCCGGGCGCGTGGAACTCGCCGCGCGGGCCGCGCAGGCGCACGCCGCGCGAGGCGATCGCGTCGCGCGCCGCGGGCCGCACCGCGAAGACGACCTCGAGACCGGCGAGCGACAGCAGCCCGCCGACATAGCAGCCGACCGCCCCGGCCCCGAGGACGACGACCTTCATGGGTCTCGCGACCCGGCGCTCAGCCGGCCTTGCCGGAGGGGCCCGCCGCCTGCGCGTCGAGCTTGTCCTGCGTCTTCGTGTCGAAGTCGCTCGCGTCGTGGCGCTCGCGCAGCTGCGCGGCCGGATCGCCCACCATCCGATTGACGATCCGCCCGCGCCGGACTGCCGGGCGCGCGCCGATCTGGTCGGCCCAGCGCACGACGTTGGTGTACTCGTGCACGGCGAGGAATTCGCCCGCGCCGTACAGCAGCCCCTTGACCAGGCCGCCGTACCACGGCCAGACGGCGATGTCGGCGACGGTGTAGTCGGCGCCGCCGAGGTACTCGCTCTCGGCGAGGCGTCGGTCGAGCACGTCGAGCTGGCGCTTCGTCTCCATCGAGAACCGGTCGATGGCGTACTCGATCTTGAACGGCGCGTAGGCGTAGAAGTGGCCGAAGCCGCCGCCCAGGTAGGGCGCGCTCCCCATCTGCCAGAACAGCCACGACAGGCACTCGGCCCGGGCCGCGGGCGCCTTCGGCAGGAAGGCGTCGAACTTCTCGGCCAGGTGCATCAGGATCGCGCCGGACTCGAACACCCGCACCGGCTCGGATCCGCTGCGATCGACCAGCGCGGGGATCTTGGAGTTGGGGTTGGCCGCGACGAAGCCGCTGCCGAACTGGTCGCCCTCGCTGATCCGGATCAGCCACGCGTCGTACTCGGCACCGGCGTGGCCGAGCGCGAGCAGCTCCTCGAGCATGATCGTGACCTTCTGGCCGTTCGGCGTCCCGAGCGAGTAGAGCTGCATCGGGTGGCGTCCGACCGGCAGGTCCTTGTCGTGCGTCGGCCCGGCGATGGGACGGTTGATGTTCGCGAACCGGCCGCCGCTGGCCTTGTTCCAGGTCCAGACCTTCGGCGGGATGTAGTCGTCGTTGCTGCTCATGGCGGTCTCCAGGGGGCGGATCGGATCAGGATGTCGGGGACGAGTGTGTCATGCGCGCGCCGAAGAGCGCGCCGTCGTCGTAGCGCAGCACGAGCATCGCCACGCGCGAACCGATGTCGGCGGGTTCGACGGCGCCCATCATCCGGCACATCAGGCGCACGCCGTCGTCGAGGTCGACGAGCCCGATGGCATAGGGCGCATCGGCGCGGAACGCGGCGGGCGCGACATGCACCCGCGTGAAGCTGTAGAGCACGCCGCCGCGGGCGAGGTCCGTCCACGCCAGCCGCCGGCTCCAGCAGCCGCGGCAGAGGTTGCGCGGCGGAAAGCCGATCAGCGCGCAGTCCTCGCAGCGGGTCGAGCGCATCGTGCCGGCCTCGAGCGCATCCCAGAACGGGCGCGTGAAGGCGGAGACCCGCGGCGGAAACGGCCGAGCGCCGGTCATGCGCAGCTCGGGCAGCGGGGTCACGACACCGCCTCCAGCACGTGGACCAGCGCGGCGTTGTACTTGCCGAGCTCGCAGACCGTCATGGTGAACGGGCCGCGGGCGGCCTGGCGCGGCCCGGCCCGGCCGCTCGCCTGCAGCACCGCCTCGACGACGTCGTAGAGCGGCGCGACCTCCGGCGGATGACCGCGCGACAGGCAGCCGCCGCAGGTGTTGACGGGATAGGTGCCGTCGGCACGGGTGCGGCCGTCGGCGGCGGCGGCGGCGCCCTCCCCGCGCGGGAACAGCCCCAGCGCCTCGGTCGCCAGCACCTCGACGATGGTGCACGGCGCGTAGAGCTGGAAGGCCGACATGTCGGCCAGCGCGAGGCCCGCCGACTCGAGGGCGCGCCGCGAGGCGAGCCGCAGCGTGCCGTAGTCGAGCGCATCGGTCCCCGCGCGGTCGGAGAGCTGATGCAGCCCCTCGTGCTCGAACCCGCGGCCGCGCACCAGCACGTAGGGGCGGCCGCTGGCGCGCGCGACATCCTCCGACACCACCACCAGCGCCACCGCACCGTCGGCGCGCCCGGGCACCTCGAGCAGTCCGAGCGGCTCGACGATCGGCCGCGCGGCGAGCACCTCGTCGAGGGTGATCGGCGTGCGGTACTGCGCGAGCGGGTTGAGCCGCGCATGCTCGCGGTTCTTCACCGCGACCGAAGCCAGCACCGCGCGCGGCACGCGGTGCTCGTGCAGGTAGCGCTGCGCGTCCATCGCGTACCAGGCGATCGGCACCGCGCCGAACACCGACTGGAAATCGACGTCGCCGGTGAGGCGGATGCTGTAGTCGAGGTGGCGTGCGGTGGGCACCGCGGTCTCGAAGTGCACGCCGACGGCGAGCATGCAGTCGGCCTGCCCGGAGGCGACCTGGTGCACGGCGGTGTCGAACGCGTGGCCCCCGGTCATGCCGTTGCCCAGCACCTGGACGACCGTCGCGTTCGCGCGGATCCCGAGGTGCGCGGTGAGGAAGGTGTGGAAGTAGCCCTGCTTCGTGTGGTCGCCCGGATGGGCCACGGCCACGCCGTCGATCGACGCTCTGCCGAGACCGGCCATGGTCATCGCGTCGAGCACCACCTCGACGGCGAGTTCGTGCTCGAGCACGGCGTCGCCCGTGACCGACTTCTGCCAGGTACCGACCGGGACGGCGCCCCAGCCGAGGATCGCGGCGCGGCGGTTCATCGGGGCGGGCGCCGATCGGCCCGCGGGCGCCGGCTCGCCGGCCCGGCGACGGGCGGCAGGGCGGGCGGGGCGGGCAGCGGCGGGTGCGACATGAGCGTAGGGACCTGTGGGCAGCGATCGATCGACGGCGGGCTGTGGCGCAGGGCCGGGCACAGGCTGCGGCCCGACGACTGCGGACCGACCGCGGCAAAAGTGTCGCACGGCGCCGCCGGCCCCCGCTCGCCCTGCCCGGCAAAGCAGAACGCGCGCCGCAGGCGATCGGGTCCGGCGTCGGACCCCATGGTGACCCGCGAACCGGCCCGTCTCCCGGCACCCCGGTTGTCAGCCCCACCGCGATCGCACATCATCGCCCCGGAACACGAGCCCGGGACACGAGACGACGATGCGCGACCACGCCCTCCACGAGCGCACGATCGGGCGCCTCCTCGCCGAGCGGGCCGACCGGATCCCGGACCGGGTCTATCTGCGCTGGCAGGGTCGCGACTGGACCTACGGCGAGCTCGAGCGGATGACCAACCGCTATGCGAACGGCTTCGCCGCGCTCGGCGTGCGGCACGGCGATCCGGTCGCGCTGATGATGGAGAACAGCCCGGAACTGCTGTTCGCGCTGTGGGGCCTGGGCAAGCTCGGCGCGGTCGCGGTCGCGCTGAACACCGCCGCCCGGGGCGACATGCTGCACTACTTCGTCGCGCAGTCGGATGCCACCTGCCTGGTCGTCGACGAGGCGTGGGTCGGGCGCGTGCAGGAGGTGTCGGCGCGGCTTCCGAAGGTCACCCGCTACGTCGTCCGGGGCGATGCCGCGCTGGACGTGCCGGGCGCGCGCACCGTGCCGTTCGCGCACCTCGACTCGGGCGACGAGACCCGCCCGCCCCTCGAGGCCGTGCGGCACGACGACACGCAGACGATCGTCTACACCTCGGGCACGACCGGTCCGTCCAAGGGGGTGATGTGCCCCCAGTCGCAGGGCCACGGCATCGGCCGCGCGCTGACGATCGACTACGGCTACACCTGCGACGACGTGCTGTACGCGTGCCTGCCGCTCTTCCACGTCAACGCGCTCTGGTACTCCTGCCATGCCGCACTGTGGGCGGATGCCACCGTCGCGCTGTCGCCGCGCTTCTCGGCGACCCGCTTCTGGGACGAGATCCGCGAGGCCCGCGCGACCCAGTTCAACTCGCTCGGCGCGATGACCAACATCCTGCTGCAGCTGCCCCCGGGTCCGGGGGACCGCGCCCACGGCGTGCGCCAGGCGATGCTGGTGCCGATGACGAAGGACCTGCCCGCGCGCTTCATGGCGCGCTACGGCATCAAGGCGACCTCGCTGTTCGCGATGTCCGAGAACTACGCGGTGACGACCTATGTGCCCGACGACCGCGCCGACAAGGCCGGCTCGGCCGGCCACCCGCGCGATGCCAGCCTGCTGCGCATCGTCGACGACGACGGCCGCGAGCTGCCCGCGGGCGAGGTCGGCGAGATCCTGATGCGGCCGCTGCAGCCCGGCACGATGATGAAGGGCTACTACGCGATGCCCGAGGCGACCGAGCGCGCCTTCGTCGACGGCTGGTTCTGCACCGGCGACCGCGGCCGCGTGGACGCCGACGGCTACCTCTGGTTCGTCGACCGCAAGAAGGAGGCGATCCGCCGCCGCGGCGAGAACATCTCGGCCTACGAGGTCGAGCTGATCCTCTCGAGCCACCCGGCGATCCTCGAGGTCGCGGCAGTGCCGGTGCCCTCGGAGCTGAGCGAGGACGAGGTGATGGCCTACGTCGTGGTCCGACCGGGCCATGCGGTCACCGAGGCCGAGGTGGTGCGCTTCGCGGCCGGGCGGATGAGCTACTTCATGGTGCCGCGCTTCGTCGCGTTCATCGACGCGCTGCCCAAGACGGCGACCGAGAAGATCGAGAAGTACAAGCTCAAGCAGGACGCGGTGGCGCGCCGCGCGTCGCTGTGGGACCGGGAGCGCGAAGGGATCGTGGTGTCGCGGTAGCGGCACCGGGGCCGGCCCCGGTTCGACGCGGCCCCGACCCGGTTTGACGCTCCCCGGGCCGGCCACCAGAATCGCCCGCACGCCCTCTCCGGACACACCCCCGATGGACTTCTCGCTTCCGCCCGAGCTCGTCGAGCTCCAGGCCCGCACCCGCGCCTTCGTGCGCGAGGTGGTGATCCCTTTCGAGCGCGACCCTCGCCGCACCGACCACGGACCCACCGACGCGATGCGCCGCCAGCTCAACGGCCTCGCCGCCGAGCACGGGCTGCTCGCGCCGCACGTCGAGGAGAAGTGGGGCGGCCTGGGGCTGGGCCACTTCGGGCGGGCGATCGTGTTCGAGGAGGCCGGCTATTCGATGCTCGGCCCGATCGCGCTGCACTGCGCGGCGCCCGACGAGGGCAACATGCACCTGATGGCCTCGGTGGCCACGCCGGAGCAGCAGGCGCGCTGGCTCGCGCCGCTGGCCGCAGGCACGACGCGCTCGTGCTTCTGCATGACCGAGCCGGCGCCGGGCGCGGGCTCCGATCCGGGGCTGCTCGCGACCACCGCGGTGCGCGACGGCGACGACTTCGTCATCGACGGCGAGAAATGGCTGATCACCGGTGCCGACGGCGCCGCCTTCGCGATCGTGATGGCGCGCACGATCGTCGACGGCCAGGACGTCGGCGCGACGATGTTCCTGACCGACCTGCCCGCCCCCGGCTTCGAGATCGAGCGGCTGATCCATTCGATGGACTCGAGCTTCTGCGGCGGCCACGCGCAGGTGCGCCTCACGAAGCTCCGGGTGCCCGCGGCCAACGTGCTCGGCGAGGTCGGCGCGGGGTTTCGCTACGCGCAGGTGCGCCTGGTGCCGGCGCGCCTGACGCACTGCATGCGCTGGCTGGGCGCCGCACGCCGTGCGCACGACATCGCGACCGAGTACGCCCGGGCTCGGCAGGCCTTCGGTCAGCCGCTGATCCGGCACGAGGGCGTGGGCTTCATGCTGGCCGACAACGAGATCGACCTGCACACCGCGCGGCTGTCGATCTGGCACACCGCATGGCTGCTCGACCAGGGCGCCCGTGCCAGCCGCGAGAGCAGCATGGTGAAGGTGCACTGCTCGGAGGCGATCTTCCGCGTCGTGGACCGCTCGATGCAGGTGCTCGGCGGGCTCGGCCTGACCGAGGACACCGAGGTGCAGCGCATCTTCCGCGACGTGCGGGCGTTCCGGATCTACGACGGCCCGTCGGAAGTGCACCGCTGGAGCATCGCGCGGCGGCTCGGCGATCGCGGGCCCGCCTGAAGCGCGGCGAAGGCGCGGACGCGACGGCTCAGGTGCGCAGGGTCAGCCCGCCGTCGGCCACCAGCCCGTGGCCGGTGATGAAGTCCGCCTCGTCGCTCGCCAGCAGCAGCACGGCGCGCGCCATGTCCATCGGCGTGCCGAGCCGGCGCAGCGCGGCCTTGCGCGCCCACACCTCGCGGATCGCCGGATCCTCGAATGCGGCTCGGGTCATGCCGGTCTCGATCGCGCCGGGCAGCAGGTAGTTGACCGTGATGCCCCACTTGCCGAGCTCGAGCGCGAGTGTCTTCGACAGGCCCGCGACCGCGTGCTTGGAGGCCACGTAGCCGGACAGTCCGAGGTCCGTGCGCTCGGCCATCACCGACGCGGTGTTGACGATCCGGGCCCGCCCGGTGGCAGCAGCGCGGTCGCGCAGCGCGGGCACCGCCTCGCGGCACAGTCTGAATGCGGCGCGGACGTTGACCTCGAACTGTCGGTCCCACGCCGCGTCGGAATGGGCCTCGACGAGGCTGCGCTCGGAGACGCCGGCGTTGTTGAACAGGATGTCGAGCCCGCCGCCCTCGCGCAGCGCGGCAGCGACGATCGCTGCCGGCGCCTCGGCGTCGGTGACGTCGCGGGCGAGGGGCACGATCCGCTCGGCCTGCACGAAGACCGTCAGGATCGGCGAGGCCGGGCGGTCGACGGCGATCACGGTGGCGCCCTCGGCGGCGAAGAGCCGCGCGGTCGCCTCGCCGATGCCGGAGGCCGCACCGGTGACGATGGCGACCTTGCCGTGCAGGCGACCGGGGACATCGGTAAGGGTCATGCGAAGGCTCCGGGGTGCGCGTCAGCGGAGGGGCGGCGACTCCATCAGCTCCCACCCGTCGCCGTCCCGCCTGAGCCAGCCGCCGGTCGGGGTCGCGAAGTGCGTGCCCAGCACCAGCGCGGGCCGCGCGCCATAGCGCTCCAGGAAGGCCCGGCGGGTGGCGCGCGCCATCTCGGGCTGCCAGTCGAACCGCGAGCCCAGGTCGGGCTCGCAGCACTGGATCGGATGGTGCATCAGGTCGCCGGTGATCACCGCGACCGCCCCGCCCGAGGCGATGTGCACCGACACGTGGCCGGGCGTGTGGCCGGGCGTGGACTCGAGCCGCACCTCGTCGGTCACCGCGTGATCGACCTCGACGAGCTGCGCGAGGCCGGCCTCGAAGATCGGCGTGACCGAGTCGGCCAGCACCTGCCCCTGGTCGATGGTGCCGTCGTTCTCGGCGTGCGCCGTCCAGTGCTCCCACTCGGTGCGGCCGAACAGGTAGCGCGCGTTCGGGAAGGTGGGGACCCAGCGGCCGTCGACGAGCCGCGTGTTCCAGCCGACGTGGTCGACATGCAGGTGCGTGCAGAGCACGGTGTCGATGCTGGCCGGATCGAAGCCGGCCGCGGCCATGTCCTGCAGGAAGCCGCCCTGGCGCTGGTGCCAGCGCTCGACGAGCCGGGGCTTGTCGTTGCCGATGCAGGTGTCGACGGCGATGCGCCGGCCCTGCGATTCGACGACGAAGCAGTGGATCGAGCCGATCAGGCGCCCGCGCTCGTCGACGTGCCTCGGCCTCAGCCAGCCGTAGCGGCCGATGCGCTCGGGGCTCAGCGCGTCGCCGAACAGGAAGCTCGCCGGGCTGGCGTTCTGCATCTCGACGACCTGCGTGATCCGCACGTCGCCCACGGTCCATCGTCTCATCGCGCCGCTCCGGTCCGCCCGAAGGCTATGCCGCCCGCCCGTCCTGCTCGCGCCTCGCCTCGAAGGCCGCGATGTCCGCCTCGTACCCGAGGGTCATCGCGATCTCGTCGACCCCGCGCAGCAGGCAGTCCTTGCGGAACGGGTCGATGTCGAAGCCGTCGACGCGTCCGTCCGGCCCGCGCACGGTCTGGCTGGCGAGATCGATCTCGATCGTCGAACCGGGCGCGGCCCGCAGCGCGTCCCGCAGCGCCTCGACGCGCTCGGCGGGCAGCCGGATCGGCAGCACGCCGTTCTGGAAGCAGTTGTTGTGGAAGATGTCTCCGAAGCTCGGGGCGATGAACGCCCGGAACCCGCGGTCGACCATCACGGTCACCGCGTTCTCGCGCGAGGAGCCGCAGCCGAAGTTGCGGTCGGCGACGAGGATGCGCGCGCCGGCGAAGGCCGGCTGGTTGAGCGGGAAGTCGGCACGCGGCCGGCCCTCGGCGTCCAGCGCGAGATCGTGGAACAGGCCCTCGACCTGCTGGGCCCGGGTCCGGCCGAGATAACGCGCCGGAATGATCTGGTCGGTGTCGACGTTGGCCAGGTCGAGCGGCACCGCCACCGCGGCGAGACGGGAGAACGGCGCCATCTCAGGCTCCCTGCGCGGCCAGGCGGCGCACGTCGGTGAAGCGGCCGGTGACCGCGGCGGCCGCGGCCATCGCCGGGCTCAGCAGGTGGGTGCGCACGCCACGCCCCTGGCGCCCCATGAAGTTGCGGTTCGAGGTCGAAGCGATCCGCTGCCCGGGCAGGCCGGTGTCGCCGTTCATCCCGACGCACATCGAGCAGCCCGGCTCGCGCCACTCGAGGCCGGCCTCCCGGAACACCTGGTGCAGGCCTTCCGCCTCGGCCTGCCGCTTGACGAGTCCCGAGCCCGGCACCACCCAGGCGGGCACCACCGCCTTGCGGCCGCGCACGACGGCGGCCGCCGAGCGCAGGTCCTCGATGCGGCTGTTGGTGCACGAGCCGATGAACACGCGGTCGACCGCGACCTCGGTCATCGGCGTGCCGGGCACGAGGCCCATGTACTCGAGGGACAGGCGCATCGCCTCGCGCTTGGTGGCGTCCGGAGCCGTGGACGGCTCGGGCACGCGGTCGGTGATCGCGATCGCATCCTCCGGGCTGGTGCCCCAGGTGAGCATCGGTTCGATGCGCGTCGCGTCCAGCGACACCTCGCGGTCGAACGCCGCATCGGCGTCGGTCGGCAGCGCGCGCCAGCGGGCCAGCGCCCGCTCCCAGTCGGCGCCCGACGGTGCCAGCGGACGTCCGTGCAGGTAGGCGTAGGTGGTGTCGTCGGGCGCGACCATGCCGGCACGGGCGCCCGCCTCGATCGACATGTTGCACACCGTCAGCCGTCCTTCGATCGACAGGCCCCGGATGGTGCTGCCCGCATACTCGATCACATGACCCACCCCGCCCGCGGCGCCGATGCGCGCGATGATCGCGAGCACCACGTCCTTGGCGCCGACGCCTTCGCCGAGCGCGCCGTCCACGCTGATCCGCATCGCGCGGGGCTTGCGCTGCCACAGGCACTGCGTGGCCATCACATGGGTGACCTCGGACGCGCCGATGCCGAACGCCAGCGCGCCCAGCGCACCGTGCGTGGCGGTGTGCGAGTCGCCGCAGACGAGCGTGATGCCCGGCTGGGTCAGGCCCTGCTCCGGGCTGACCACGTGGGCGATGCCCTGGCGCGCGTCGTCGATGAAGAAGAAGCGCTCGATGCCCGCCTCGCGCGTGTTCTCGCGCATCTGCTCGACGTGCCCGCGGTGCTGCGGATCGGGGATGGCGTCGAGCGTGCGGGCCGCGGTCGACGTGTAGTGGTCGGGCGTGGCGAGCGCGAGCTCGGGGCGCCGGACGCGCAGCCCGCGCTCGCGCAGCTGCGCGAAGCCCGGACCCGAGCCGTCGTGCATCAGGTGCCGGTCGACGTAGAGCAGGTGATAGCCGTCGCCGCGGTCGACCACGACGTGCGACTGCCAGATCCGGTCGAAGAGTGTGCGCGGGGCGGTCATCGGGTCGATCCCCGGGTCACTTCGCGACGACGGCGGCCGATGCGGCCGCCGAGGCGCCGGACGAAGCGGCCTCCGAGGCGGCTGCGGCCTTCTGTCCGGCAGTCGCCGGCGCATCGCGGAAGGCCGTCCGACGCGCATCCCAGTCGGCCGCGCCGAACCGCGCGAAGAGCAGCGCCGGCGAATGCTCGACGCGCGGCTTCGTGTGCCGCCCCGTCGTCTTGACCCCCTCGAGCGCCTCGTCGCAGGCCTCGATCACGGCGCCGAGCAGCAGGCCCGGGAGGATCGCGATGGCGTAGCCCAGCCGCTCGGCCTCGGCCAGCGGCAGGTCGGGCGTGCGGCCGCCGTACACGATGTTCAGCAGGCACGGACCCTTGACGCGCGAAGGCACCGCGGCCACCTCCTCCAGCGTCTGCGGTGCCTCGACGAAGGCGACGTCCGCGCCGTTGGCGAGCGCCAGGTTCGCCCGCGCGATCGCCTCCTCGAAACCGAGCACGGCGCGCGAGTCGGTGCGGGCGATGATCGTGAAGTCCTTCGAGCGGCGCGCGGCGGCGGCGGCGCGGATCTTCGCGACGTAGTCCTCGCGGCTCACCACCTCCTTGTTGTCGAGGTGGCCGCAGCGCTTCGGGAACACCTGGTCCTCGATGTGGATGGCCGCGACGCCGGCCCGCTCGAACTCCTGGACGGTGCGGAAGACGTTGAGCTCGTTGCCGTAGCCGGTGTCGGCGTCGCTGATGAGCGGGATCGAGATCGAGTTCACGATCCGCGTCGCGTTGGCGACCATCTCGGTCATCGTGATCAGGCCGTAGTCGGGGTAGCCGAGCGTCATCGAGGTGCCCGCGCCGGTCATGTAGGCGGCGGCGAAGCCGGCGCGCTCGATGGCGCGGGCGGTGATGCCGTCGATGGCGCCCGGGGCGACGACGAGCTTGCCGCTGCGCAGCTGCGAGCGGAGGGAGGCGGCGTTGGACATGGTGGGATCCTCGTGGTGTTCGGTGGATTCAGTTCGTGCCGGGCGCCACGCGCATGCCGAGCGTCTCGGCCTGCCGTGCGACGTACTCGCGGCGTGTGTCGTCGTGATGCTGGCCGGGCGTGCCCCCGCCCGGGCTGCAGGGGACGACGACCGTCACCGGCCGATCGGGCGTCCAGCCTTGGGCGCGCGCGCCCGGTGCCGCGACGAGCGCGGTCGCGAGGACGGCCGCGCAGGCCGTCGTGGCGCGCAGGAACGATCGAATCAGGCCCATCGGAGTCTCCCCTCGTTCGCGGGCGTGAGCACCCGACGTCTGCGGGACACGTGCTCGACGCGACCCGCTGTGTGGTTGTTATACTCACAGCAACTCTCGGCGCCTGTCAAATGCGGGCCCCCTCGCGCCGGAGCGGCGCCAGGCGGAGGCACGCGCCCCGGCGCGGCCCGCCCGACGACGGCCCATGCCCACTCGTTCGCCTCCGAAGCCCGCCCCCCCTGCCCCGACGGCACCGCCCCCCGCCCGGTCGAGCGGCGTGGCCCTGCACCGCCAGCTCTACCTCGTCCTCCGCGACCGCATCGCACGCGGCGTCTGGAGCGCGGGTGCCGCGCTGCCGTCCGAGGAGGTGCTGTGCGAGCAGTTCGGCGTCTCGCGGATCACCGTGCGACGCGCGCTGTCGGACCTGCAGGCGCAGCGTCTCGTCGAGCGCCGGCACGGGCTCGGCACCTTCGTGTCGACGGAGGTGCCCGCGGCGGTGCCGCGCGCCACCCTCTCCTTCGTCGACACGCTCCGCAAGGACGCGGACGACACCGACGTCCGGGTCATCGAGGTCGAGCACACCGTCGCCCCGCCCGACATCGCGGCCGCGCTCGAGCTCGCCGACGGCGGCGAGGCGCTCCACGCGGTGCGCTGCCGCCTGATCGAGGAGACGGTGGTGATGCTGACCGACGCCTGGGTGCCGGCCCGGCTGGGTCGCCGGATCTCCGCAGCGGCGTTGGCCCAGCGGCCGCTCTACGAGCTGCTGCTCGCGCAGGGCGTGCAGTTCGGCCGCGTGGTGCAGGAGATCGGGGCACAGGCGGCCGATCCCCGCCAGGCCGCGCTGCTCGGCACCGATGTCGGCAGCCCGCTGCTGCGGCTCGTGCGGATGATCCACGACCTGCAGGGACGGCCGGTCCAGCACCTCACCGCCGTGATGCCGTCGGAGCGCGGCAGCGTGCTGATGGAGATCACCGGCGAGCGGATCAACTCGCTGTCGGCAGGGTTCGTCGTCCACACGCGGTAGGCGGGTGCGGCGCGTCCCCGGCGGCGGTGGGGGCTACCAGCCGCGGAACCGCGGCCACCAGCCGTCGGTCTCGCCGGACTCGAGAGCCCCGTCGCCCGCCTTGCCACCGTCGTCGCCCTCACCGACGACGTGGTAGCCGTCGAACTGCGCGGCGGTCGCGCAGGCATGGTTCGGCAGGATCCGCAGCAGCGTGCCGACCGGCAGCTCGGGCAGCGGTCCGACCGCGCCGTCGCGACGGCCGACGATGCCGTGCTCCTGGTTGGCCGACCGCAGCAGCAGGTCGGGCAGCACCGTGCCGTCGGCATCGCACACCAGGCCGTACCCCTGGTCGATCGGCTGGCTCGCGGTGCCGCGATCGCGCGACATCGCCATCCATCCGGCGTCGACGATCGCCCAGCCCTTGTCCCGCTGATGACCGATCACCGTCGTCAGCACCGACAGCGCGAGCTCGTCGGTGCGGCACACGCCGATGCCGGCCATCACCAGGTCGAAGAACACGAACACGCCCGCGCGCACCTCGGTCACGCCCGCGAGGTCCTCGGCGAACAGCGCCGTCGGGGTCGAGCCGACGCTGACCGTCCCTGCGGGATGGCCCGCGGCCCGCAGGCGCGTCGCCGCGAGCACGGCGGCCGAACGCTCCTGCTCGGCCATCGCGCGCAACGCCGCCTCGCTGCGACAGGCGTAGGACTCGCCCGCATGCGTCATCACGCCGTCGACGACGACGTGCGGCGAGCGCAGTGCTTCCGCGACCTCGAGGAGCGCCGCCGAGTCGGGCCCGAGACCCGAGCGATGGCCGTCGCAGTCGATCTCCAGCAGCACCCGCAGTGTCACGCCCGCCGCCTCGGCGGCCTGCGCGACCGCGCGCGCGACGCCGACGTCGTCGAGCACCACCGCGAGCGCGACGCCGCTGCGGCGCAGCGCGATCACCTGCGGCAGCTTCGAGGGCACGATGCCGACGGCGTACAGGATGTCGGTGTAGCCGTGGGCGGCGAACTCGGCCGCCTCCTTGAGCGTCGACACGGTGATCGGCCCCGGCGCCCCGCCGAGGATGCGGCGCGCGACGCGGTCGGACTTGCAGGTCTTGACGTGGGGGCGCAGCGGCACGCCGAGCCGGTCCAGACGGGCCCGCATGCGCGCGATGTTGCGGTCCATGCGCGGGAGGTCGAGCAGCAGCGTCGGGGTCGGGAGGGCAGCGAGCGCGGCGGGCGCGGCGGGCGCGGAGATGGGGAACTCGGTCGGGGTCATCGTGCCCGCGATGCTCGGCCCGCCCCACCCGCCCGTCAACCCGCCCGTCAACCCGCGGGGCCGAGCGCGGGCCGTTCGCGGAACGCGGCATCGGCCGGGCGGTCGGGACGCCGTAAGCTGGCGGTCCGCCCGTGTCCCCATCGAGGTGCGACGATGAAGCCGAGCCGATCCGAGTTCATGCCCGTGCGGGGCATCGAGTCCCACTGCCGCGTCTGGGGTCCGCGCGGCGCACCGCGCCTGTTCCTGCTGCACGGATCGCAGGACGTCTCGGCATCCTGGCAGTTCACCGTCGACGCGTTCGCGCGCGACTGGGAAGTGATCGCGCCCGACTGGCGCGGCAACGGCCTGTCGGGCTGGAGCGGGGCCGATGCGTACTGGTTCCCCGACTACCTCGGCGACCTCGACGCGCTGCTCGAGACCTGGTCGCCGGAGCGTCCGGCGGTGCTCGTCGGGCACAGCATGGGCGCACAGATCGGCGCGCTCTACGCGGGCCTGCGCCCGGAACGGGTCGCGCGGTTCGTGAACGTCGACGGCTGGGGGCCGCCCGGCGGCCGGCAGGACGCCGCGCCGCGCCGCCTCGCCAAATGGCTGGCCCAGCTGCGCGACGATACCGCGCAGCGCCCGTACGAGAGCTTCGACGAGTTCGCGCTGCGCATGCGTTCGGAGAACCCGCGCCTGATCGAGGCACGCGCGGCGTTCCTGGTGCGCCACTGGGGCCGCGAGGAGGCCGACGGCACCGTCGTGCGGCGCGCGGACCCGGCCCTCAAGCGGATCAACCCGCTGCCGCTCGCGCAGTCCGAGGTGATCGACTGCTGGCGCGCGACGCAGGCCCCGGTGCTGTGGATCGACGGCGCGCAGTCCGGCCTGTGGGCCCGGATGGCGGGCGACCCGATGGACTTCGAGGCACGGATGGGTGCGTATGCCGACCTGGGCATCGAGCATGTCGAGGAGGCCGGCCACAACGTGCACCACGACCAGCCGGAGCGGCTCGCGGCCCTGATCGAGGCGTTCGCGACCGGGCACTGAGCCCGGCGCGCGGGGCACCTACCCCGGCGGCAGCGCGAGCAGGTCCAGGTGACCGACCTCGAGCACGAGGCGCCCGTCCGCGGCGTGCGCGGTACGCATCGCCGCCCAGGCCTGGAATGCCGCGCGACCCTCGGGCTCGGCCTCGGAGGCGGCGCCCGCCGCCTCGTCGATCAGCCGCTGCAGCAGCACGCGCCGGCCGCCGTCGATGCGCCAGTCGGCGCGCGCGGTCGACACCTGGTGACCCAGCGCCGTCAGGCGCGTGGCGAGGTGCGCGGCGGCGCCGATGCCGAGCGATGCGCCGAACCCCTTGTCGCCCGCCTGGTGCAGCCGGAACGCGCGGTCGACGCGCGGGTCTTCGGGCAGCGGCGGGAACCAGTCCCGCCGGCCGTCGACGGTGAGCGTGGCCAGCAGCGGCAGGCGGGCCGACACCAGCCACGCGCACAGCCGCTCGAGCCAGGCCTCGGACACGAGGTCGAGGAACGCGGTGGTGACGACCGCGTCGAACGCGCCTGCGTCGAGCGTCTCGAGGGCCTGCTGCAGGTCGAGCGCTCGACCCTGGGCGCGCACCGTCGCCGAACCGACGCCGATCGCGAGGCCGCCGTCCGCGCACGGCGCGCAGGTCCAGCCGCGGCGGCGCGCCCAGTCCGCGAGCTCGACGGACTGAGCGCCGAGCAGTGCCGGATCGAGGTCGAGCAGGGTCCACGCCTGGTCGCCGTCGAGGCTGGTGGCGAGGACGCGCAGGTTGGCGCCGGTGCCGGCCGCGAGGTCGAGGATGCGCAGCGGACCGGTACCGGCCGCCGCGCCCGCGCCCTGGCCGGCGGGCCTCGGCCGTGCACGCAGCGCCGCCGCGAAGCGCGTGGCGAGCGCCTCGCTCCGCGCCGCCGCGTCGAGCGGCTCGCGCAGGCGCAGCCAGTCGGCGTCGAAGCCGGTCATGCCGCGAGCCGGTCGACGGCGGCGATCCAGCGGTCCACCGCCACCGGCCAGTCGCTCAGGGCCGCGCCCGCGCGACGCGCGCCGGCGGCGAGCGAGGCGCGCAGCGCCGGCTCGGCGAGCAGCCGCTCGAGCGCCTCGCGCAGCGCGCCGACGTCGCCCGGCGGCACGCGCAGCGACGCGTCGGCGGGCACGGTCTCGGGCAGCGCACCGGCCGTGGTGGCCACGACCGGCAGTCCGTGGGCGAGCGCCTCGGCGAAGGCCATGCCGTAGCCCTCGTGCAGGGAGGGCAGCACGAACGCGTCGGCCTGCCGCCAGGCGGCCTCGAGCGCCTCGGCCGGCAGCTCGCCGTGCAGCGCGATGCGATCGTCGAGCCGATGCGCGGCGATCGCATCGCGGACCGCGGCCACGCAGCCGGGGTCGCGGACGAGGCTGCCGACGCAGTCGAGGCACCAGTCGAGGTCGCGCAGTCCGGCCAGCGCCTCGACGAGCGCGAGGTGTCCCTTGCGCGGCGTGACGGTGCCCACCGCCAGCAGCCGCAGCGCCCCGCCGGCCTCGCGGCGCGGTCCCGGCCGCACGGACGGTGCCGTGCCCGGCGGCGCGACCGCGACCCGCTCGGGCGCGATGCCCGCGGCGAGCACCGCGCGCGCCGTGTGCGCGCTCGCGCAGACGACGCCGCGCAGCATCGGCCACAGCCGGGCCTCGAGCGCGGCGTGGCGTTCGAGCCGCACGGGGTCGGCGCCCGCCTCGGCCGACAGCGGGTGATGCACGAACCCCACCAGCCGCAGCCGGCTCGAGTGGGCCGCGAGGCAGGCCTCGAAGCCCGGCAGCGCGAGCCCGTCGACGACCACGATCCGGTCGTCCGGGAGCGCCTCGAGCACCGCCGCCGCAGCCGTCCGTGCGGTGTCGTCGGCCTCCGGGAAACGGCCGTCGAGCTCGTGCACGTGCACCGCGCGGCCGCGCGCGCGCAGGCCATCGACCAGACGCCGGTCGAAGAGGTAGCCGCCGGTCACCTGGTCCAGCGGACCGGGGACGACGAACCCCAGCGGACTCAAGCCAGCGCGCCCTCGAACGCGGCCCAGGCCACCGGCGATTCGCGCAGCACCACCCGCATGGAGACGATCGCGCCCGCGGTGCCGGGTCCGACCGCACCGAGCGCGACCCGCGCCGCGATGCGGCGGAAGATCTCGCCGGCGAGGAACTCCGTGGTCGTGTTGATGCCTCGGAACTCGGGCAGCTCGTCGAGGTTCTGGTAGTTGAGCGCGCCCAGCACCTCGCGCAGCAGGTCGAGCGCCAGCCCGATGTCGCAGACCAGCCCGTGCGCGTCGAGCGCGGCGCGGCGGAACTCCACCTCCACCGCGTAGGTGGCACCGTGCAGCTTCTGCGCGGGCCCGAAGACCTCGCCGCGAAAGCCGTGGGCGATCATGAAGTGGTCCGATACGGCGAGCGAGTACACGAGTCTTCTCCAGCAGGATGCTCAGGGATACGAGACGACGTGGCAGAGCGCCCCGTCGGGCGAGGCGGCGAGGCGCGCGAGCGTGGCGGGCAGCGACGCGAACGGGCTCTCGCCCGTCAGCAGCGCATCGAAGACCGGATCCTCGAGCAGCTCGAGCGCGAGCGTCATCCGGCGCAGGTGGGTCCAGCGGGCGCGCTGCGCGGTGGCGACCGCACCGACCTGCGACGAGCGCAGCTGCAGGCGCTTCGAATGGAAGGCCTCGCCGAGCGGCAGCGACACCGCCCGATCGCCGTACCAGCTGAGCTCGAGCACAGTGGCCTCGAATCCGGCCAGCCCGAGCGCGGTGGCGAGTCCTGCGGGGTGGCCGCTCGCATGCACGACCAGGTCGGCGTCGGGCGTGGCGTCCGCGGGCGACGCGAAGGCGCAGCCGAGCCGTGCCGCGAGCGGTGCGCGCCGCGGGTCGGGATCGATCAGCTCGACGCGGGCACCGGGCATCCGCGCGGCCAGCGCCGCGACCAGACTGCCGACGACGCCGGCGCCCACGACCGAGATGCGGTCGCCCGCCCGGGGCGCGGCGTCCCACAGGCCGTTGACCGCGGTCTCCATGTTGGCCGCGAGCACGCCGCGCGCATCGGACACCGCCTCCGGCAGCGGCACCACGGCCGCCGTCGGCACGACGTAGCGGTCCTGGTGCGGGTGCAGGCAGAACACGCGCCGCCCGAGCAGGTCCGCGGCGCCGGCCTCGACGACCCCCACCGACGCATAGCCGTACTTCACCGGGCCCGGGAAGTCGCCCGCCTGGAACGGACATCGCATCGCCGCGCGCTGTCCGTCCGGCACGCGACCGAGGAACACCAGCGACTCGGTGCCGCGGCTGATGCCGCTGCGCAGGGCGCGCACCCTGACCTCGCCCGGCCCCGGCTCGGCGAGCGGCTCGTCGCGCAGCTCGCCACGGCCGGCGGCCACCGTCCAGAACGCCCGGGCGCGCACCGCCTCAGTCATGGAACACGCACTCGACCATCACGTCGTCGCCGAAGGCGAAGCGCCGCGTCCGCGGCCGCAGGCTGTTCGCCAGGTCGCTGATCTCGGGCAGCGTCAGGCCGGGACGCCCCGAGCCGAGGATCACCGGCGCGATGGTGAGCTGCAGGCGGTCGAGCGCCCCCGCGGCGAGGAACCGCGACACCGTGCTGCCGCCGCCTTCCACGAAGAGCCGGGCGAGGCCGCGGCGCGCCAGCACGCGTCGGATCTCGTGCGGATCGAGCTGTCCGCCCGTACGCGGGACCGGCACGATCTCGGCGAGCCCGGGGTCCGGGCCGCCCGCGGTACGGTCCTCGGCGACCAGCAGCAGCGTCGGCGCCGCACCGTCCCTGAAGACCCGCTGGCTGGCATCGAGCCGGCGCTCGGGATCGACGACGACGCGCACCGGGCTCGTGCCGGTGCATCGGCGCACCGTGAGCTGCGGGTCGTCGTGCAGCACCGTCTCGGAGCCGACCAGCACCGCATCGCACAGCGCGCGCATCCGATGCGTGTGGAGCAGGTCCTCGGCGCCGCTCAGCCAGCGCGACATCCCGCCGGCGGTCGCGATCCGGCCGTCGAGACTCTGCGCCAGGTGGGCGAACGCGCACCCCGCGCCGCGCGGTGCGCACAGCGGCCCGTAGAGCGCCGCCAGCGGCGTGTCCGTCGGCACCGGCGCAGCGCCATGGCGTGCGGCGAGGACCGCGCGCCAGTCGGGGCAGTCGTCCGGCGGTGGCTCGCACGCGGCAGCCGGCCCGCGGAGGGGATCGGCGTCCCGAGGATTCATCGGGGCGCCCCCGCATCGCGCGCCGAGGAGAACGCCTCGAACACCAGGTCGGGCGCGCTCAGGTTGTGGCGCGACGGCTCGGTCCGGCCGAAGCGCGCGCTGCGCGCCGTGACCGTGCCGAAGCCGAGGATCGGTGCCTGCCCGGGGCCGCGCGCGGCGCCCGCCCAGCGGGCGACGGCGACATCCGCCTGCGCCGTGTCGACGAACATCGAGCGCAGCGCGGCGAAGGGCCGCCCGGCCGCCACGGGCGGATCCAGCGTGACCGACAGCGCCAGCCGCTCGGACGACGCCTCGGCGACCGACAGGACGCCGCGCGAACCGTCTCGGAAGACCAGCCGGAAGGTCAGCGTCGCCGGATCGAACGACAGGCTGCGGATCGCGACGAACGGCCGCCCGTCCTCCTCGACCGGCCCGACCAGGAACGAGCTGCCGTAGGCGGTGTCGGGCAGCGAGCCGGGAGGCAGCGGCTTGGGCCGCCAGTAGCCGTCGGCGGGATAGACGACCAGCATCTCGACGTCGCGAACCGTGCCGCGACGGATCAGCTGCACGAGGTGCAGGCCGGTCTCGACGCGATCGCCGACGCGGAACTCGACCGACTCCGGACGCCAGTTCGTGGCGAAGGTGTGGCCGACCAGACGGATCGTCGCGTCCTCGTGCAGCACCACGGTCCGCGGCGTGAAGGCGAAGCTCGGGTCGGACGACATGTCGCAGTCGGTGAAGTCGGGCGCGGTGCTGTCGGTGATCACCGCGGCGATGTAGGGCGGGTGCTCGGCGACGATCCGGAACGAGGCGACCGAGTCGCCGACGAACTTCACGTAGACGTTGTCCTCCTCGGCGCAGCGCGTGATCCGGCTGGCATCGACGACCTCGACCTCGAGCGGCGCGGCGACGCCCGCGCCACAGACAGCGAGCCCCCCCGCCAGGCAGGACAGCCCCCACACGGCGGCGGCGATCGCGCGGCGCGTCATTCGGACGCCGCCCGCACCGCGAACGGCCTGAACAGCGCCGCCGATCCCGCATGCGCCGGCGGGCGGACCTCCTCCGGGATGCGGCACAGGCCGATCCGTCCGAGGGCCCGACCGACCGCGGGATGCGCGGTGAACATCGCGATCGGGATCGAGGCGACCAGCCCGAGCGCGAACGGCGTGCCGATGCCCAGCCACAGCGCCCCCGGCGCGACCTGGGCCAGCCACGCCGAGAAGGCGATGCCGACGAGCGTGTGCGGCCACAGCCGCCGCAGCGCGACGCGGAACGGGATGCCGTCCGCATCGCGAAGCTGGGCGGCCCAGCCCACCTGCCGCCCGAACGGCAGGCCGATCACGAACAGCGTCACCGAGACCGCGCAGACCGGCACGATCAGCAGCGTGAAGACGGTCTCGAGCAGCGCCCCGGCCACGATCCGGGGTGCCCCGCCGAAGGCCGCCCGCAGCCGCGGCCGGGCGAGCACGTCGACGAGGGTCGCGAGCTTCGGGGCGAAGCTCATCAGCAGCGTGAGCGCCAGCACGATCGCGCCGATGTCGGCCCGGAACGGCCCCTGACGGATCAGCCCGACCAGCATGAAGGCCAGCCAGGCAGGCGTGCCCACGTACATGGCGATCGCGAGCCAGAGCTGGACGCGGCTCACCGGCAGCAACCCGGTCAGACCGCGCAGCTTCAGGTACTGCAGGTTGCCCTGGCACCAGCGCAGGTCGCGCCGGATGAACTCGAGGAGCGTCGGCGGGTTCTCCTCCCAGCTCCCGTCCTCCTCGGGCAGGACCCGGACCTCGAAGCCGGCACGGCGCATCAGCACCGCCTCGAGCTGATCGTGGCTCAGCACGTCGCCGCCCAGGGGCGGTCCGCCCGGCAGCACGGGCAGACGACAGTGCTCGGTGAAGGGCGCCAGCCGGATGATCGCGTTGTGGCCCCAGTACGGCCCGCAGTCGCCCTGCCAGCTCGCCGACCCGAGCGTGTACGAACGCATGCCCAGCCGCATCCCGAACTGGAAGACGCGGGCGAACGCGCTGGCGCTGGGCAGACCGGTGGCGAGCGTCTGGAGGATGCCGATCTCGGGCCGGGCCTGCATCACCCGGACCAGCCTGAGCATCGCGGCGGGCGTCATCACGCTGTCGGCATCGAGCACGATCAGCGCATCGTGGTCCGCACCCCAGCGCTCGCAGAAGTCGCGCAGGTTGCCGGCCTTGAAGCCGCCGCCACGCTCGCGGCGCCGATAGGTCACCGCCAGGCGGGCGCCGAACCGCTCGGACAGTCCGGCGGCGAGCGTCTCCTCGGCCGCCGCGATCGCGGGGTCGTCGGAATCGCTGAGCACGTACAGATGGAAGGCGCGCGACTCGCCGGTCGCCACCAGCCCGTCGAGCATCCAGTGCAGGTTGCGCGAGACCCGCGTCGTGTCCTCGTTGCGGATGCAGATCGCGAGCGCCGTCCGGGTCGTGATCGGCTCGTCGCCGGTGATCGCCCGAAGGTGCGGCGCGACCAGGCCTTCGGGATCGCGGGCGAACGACATCAGGCCCAGTCCGATCACGGCGTTCCAGAAGCCGATCGTCGTCCAGGGCAGCGTCAGCGCGAACAGGCCGAGCATCACCAGCCCCAGCGGGTCGGGACCGGCGGGAAAGGTCGCCGCGGCCATCAGCGCGAGCAGCGCCGCGGCCGTGGCGAGCACGAGCAGGGCGAAACCGATGCGCCGAGTGCGCAGGGCGGGCAGGCGCGGCCGGGAGCGTGCCGCGTCGGGAGGTGTGTCGTTGGGTGTCACGGGAACCTGCGGTGCTGCATCCGGGCGGCAGGCCGATCGACCGTGACTGCCCGAAAGTCCGAACGATAGCCGCACCGGCGCCGGCCGGGTCGAATCGGAGCGGCGCGATAGGGGCATGCCGGACCCCGAAGCTCGGCCGTTGCGCCCGCCTATCCGGGTGATGACGGCAGGCTGCCCCACTGCGTACCGTTGCAGAGCCCGGCGGGCGCCCGCCCCGCCCCACCCCGATCGGACGACTCCCGCCATGTTCCCGTTCCCCCGCGTCAAGTCCATCCTGCTGTCGCCGCGCACGGAATGGCCGGTCATCGATGCCGAAGCCGCGACGGTGCGATCCATCTATCGGGACTACCTCGTCTGGCTCGCCGCGATCCCGACGATCGCCGGTTTCGTCGGCCTGTCGCTCATCGGTGTCGGCGGATTCGGCGTGACCTTTCGCGTGCCGGTGCTGCAGGGCCTGATGAACGCAGTGGTCGGCATGGCCCTGATGCTGGCATCGGTCTGGCTGATGGCGTGGATCGTGGACGCTCTCGCGCCGAAGTTCCAGGCCCGCAAGGACTTCGTCAGCGCGTTCAAGCTCGTCGCCTACGCCGGCACGGCCTCGATGGTGGCCGGACTGTCCTACCTGCTGGGCTCGCTGGGCTTCCTGATGCTGCTCGGGGCGCTCTACAGCCTGTATCTCTTCTATGTCGGCCTGCCGGTGCTGATGAAATGCCCGCCCGGACGGGCGCTGCCGTACACGGGGGTGTTCCTGGTCTGCGGCTTCGTCGCCAACCTCGCGGTCGGCTTCCTGACGACCGCGATCGTGCCGTCGTTCGGCCCGAGTGCCGGCGGCGACCTGCGGATCGAGACGCCCCGGGGGTCGATCGGCATCGACACCGCCAAGCTCGAGGCGGCGGCCAAGCGCATGGAAGAGAGCGGCCGCAAGGTCGAGGAGGCCTCGCGATCGGGCGATCCCGCGGCCGCCGGCCGTGCGGCCACCGACGCGTTGGCCGCGGTCGCCGGCGCCCTCGGCGGTGCGACCGGCGGGCGCACGCCGGTGGCGCCCGCGGACCTGAAGGCCCTGCTGCCCGAGACGCTCGTCGGCCTCACGCGCGCCGACTGGGAGTCGAGCGGCGGGACGGCGGGCGGCGTGTCGATCGCCACGGCGAAGGCCCGCTACGGCGACGGCGCCCGCCGCATCGAGCTCGAGATCACGGATCCGGGCACCCTCGCGGGCATCGCCGCCATGATCGGGCAGCTCGCCACGAGCGAGCGCGAGAGCGCCGAGCATGTCGAGAAGACCTACCGCAGCGGCCGCCACATGGCGCGGGAGCGCACCGAGCGCGGCAGCGGTGACACCGAGTACACGCTGTCGCTCGACAACGGGCTGATCGTCGAGGCCCGGGGGCACGGCATGGACATCGCGGCGCTCAAGGACGCCGTGAAGGGTCTGGACCTCGCCCGACTGGAATCGATCGCGAAAGCGCGCCCCTGACGGACCCGGGCGCGCCGCCGTTCAGGCGGGCGGCGCCCCGCCCAGCCGGCGCGAGACCTCGCGCGCCGCGTCGCGCACCGCTTCGGCCATCGGGGCGCCCCAGGCCGACGGGAAGCTGTCCTGGTGGCCGAGCGCAGTCACGACGATCGCGGGCTGGTGCTCGTGGTCGAAGGCGACCGCGCTGAACGCGTTGACGCCGGGCATCGGGCGGCCGGCCGCGCGGGCGACGCCGTGCCGGCGGTACTCGTCGACGATCTCGCGCAGGGTCGCGTCGCCCCGCGCCAGCAGCGGGCGCGCCGGCCGATCCTCCTCGCCCAGCGGCCGTGCCAGGGACCGCCTCAGCGTCTCGAACGGCAGCACCGCGGCGAAGGCCCGGCCGGTCGCCGTGCCGAGCAGCGACATCACCGTGCCCGCCCGCATCGACACGTGCAGCGGCTGCACCGCGTCGATCATCCGGACCACGGTCGGACCGAAGTTGCCCCAGACCGCGAGGGCGACCGCATGGCCGCTCGACCGGGCGAGCGCCTCGGCCACCGGCGCGGCGGCCTTGAGCGGATCGAGCTGGGTCAGGGCCGCCAGGCCGAGCTGGAGCGCCGCCGGCCCGAGCGCATAGAGGCCGCTCGCGGGATCCTGGGCGACCAGACCGAGCCGGCCGTAGCTCACCAGGTACGGATGCGCCCGGGCCGCAGGAAGCGTGGCCGCGGCCGCCAGGTCCTTCAGCGACATCGGCCCCCGGTGCGCGGCGAGCGCGAGCAGCAGGCGCCCGCCGACCTCGACCGACTGCACCGCGCGCTGCACCTTCGGCTCGCCGTCCCGCGCATCCGTCCCGTCGTGCCCGTGGTGCCCATCGCGTCGCATCCGACCTCGCCTCGTTCCGGCGGAGTTTGCCTACGGCAAATCCATTTGCCAACTGCTCGCCGCGATCGTATCCTGACCGAAGTGGTGCAAATGCGTTCGCATACGACAAACCGTCGGTCCGACTGCAGTCCGATGCGATCGCCCGGCGCGTCAGGGCCGCCCGGATCGACCGATCGCGGCGGGGACATCCGCGCCGACTGACGCGACAATGCCCGCCTGGCGCACGGAGACGACCTCGACCATGACGACCCTCGACAGCACCCACGACCCGGCCCGACGCAGCTGGGTGGATTCGGCGAACGATCCCGCGACCGATTTCCCGATCCAGAACTTGCCGTTCGGCCGCTTCCGGCGCGCCGGCTCGGGCGACCCATGGCGGATCGGGGTGGCGATCGGCGACCGGGTGCTCGATCTCGCGCAGGCCCGGAGCGCGGGCGGCTGGGACGTCGACATCGCGGCGCTGCTCGAGCCGCTGGCCGCCGGTGACCTGAACCGCTTCATGGCGCTCGGCGCGCCGGCACGGCGTCGGCTGCGCGCCGCGCTGTCGGACGCGCTGACCGACTCGTCCGACGCGTCCGACGCGTCCGGCGGCCGTCGGGACGCCCTCGCGAGTGCCCTGCTCGCTCAGGCCGACGCCGAGCTGACCGTCCCCTGCACGATCGGCGACTACACCGACTTCTACACGGGCATCCATCACGCGACCGCCGTCGGCAAGCTGTTCAGGCCGGACAATCCGCTGCTGCCGAACTACCGCTGGGTGCCGATCGGCTACCACGGCCGGGCGTCGTCGATCGTGGCCAGCGGCCACCCGGTGCGCCGTCCCAACGGTCAGACGAAGGCGCCCGACGCCGAGACCCCGTCGTTCGGTCCGAGCCGGCGCCTGGACTACGAACTCGAGCTGGGCTTCCTGATCGGTCCGGGCAACGCGCTCGGCGAGCCGATCCCGATGGCCCGCGCCGAGGAGCACCTGTTCGGCGTGACCCTGTTCAACGACTGGTCCGCGCGCGACATCCAGCCCTGGGAATACCAGCCGCTGGGACCCTTCCTCGCCAAGAACTTCGCCAGCACGATCTCGCCCTGGGTGGTCACGATGGAGGCGCTCGCCCCGTTCCGCGCCGCCTTCGTGCGCCCCGACGGCGACCCGCAGCCCCTGCCCTACCTGGACTCCGCGCAGAACCGCGCGACGGGCGCGCTCGACATCCGCGTCGAAGCCTGGCTGCAGACCGCAGCCATGCGGGCCGCGGGCTCGCCCGGCGTACGGCTGTCGGCCGGCAACTCGCGCGATGCGGCGTACTGGACCGCCGCGCAGCTCGTCGCCCATCACGCCGCGGGCGGCTGCAACCTGCAGCCGGGAGACCTGCTCGGCTCGGGCACGCTGTCCGGGCGCGAGCCGTCCGAGGCGGGCTCGCTGCTCGAGCTCTCGGACGGCGGCAAGCGCCCGATCGCCCTGCCCGGTGGCGAGACGCGCACCTTCCTGGCCGACGGCGACACGCTGACGCTGCGCGCGCACTGCGAGCGCCCGGGCGCGCGCCGGATCGGCTTCGGCGCCTGCGCCGGCACGATCCTGCCGGCACCGCCCCTGCCCTGATCACTGCCCCCGACACCGAACGGAGCCCCCATGCAGATCCAGCGCATCCACCACGTCGCCTACCGCTGCCGTGACGCCCGGGAGACGGTCGCGTTCTACCGCGACCACCTCGGCATGGACTTCGTGCTGGCGATCGCGGAGGACGAGGTGCCCTCGACGAAGGCGCCGGATCCGTACATGCATCTGTTCATGGACGCGGGCGCCGGCAACGTGCTGGCCTTCTTCGAGCTGCCGAATTCGCCGCCGATGGGTCGCGACGCGAACACGCCCGACTGGGTCCAGCACATCGCCTTCAAGGTCGGCAGCGTCGACGATCTGATCGCGACCAAGGCACGCCTCGAGGCCGCCGGCATCGACGTGGTGGGGCCGACCGACCATGCGATCTTCAAGTCGATCTACTTCTTCGATCCCAACGGACATCGGCTCGAGCTCGCCGCGGACACGGCGACGCCCGAGCAGATGCAGCGGCTCGACGAGGTGAAGTGGGCGATGCTCGACGAGTGGTCGCGGACCAAGCGGGCACCGAAGCACGCCGCATGGCTCCACTCGGCCGAACCCGCCGCCGGCACGGCCGCCCGAGGCGACGCGTGATGCTCAAGACCTACACCTTCCCGAAGTTCGAGTACCGACCCGCAGCGGCGCGGTCCGACGGCAGCGTGGAACGCAGGTCGGTCGCGGTGATCGGCGCCGGCCCCGTCGGCCTGAGCACGGCGCTCGACCTCGCCCAGCGCGGCGTTCCGGTCGTCGTGCTGGACGACAACGACACGGTGAGCGTGGGCTCGCGGGCGCTGTGCTATGCCAAGCGCACGCTCGAGGTCTGGGATCGCCTGGGCGTCGCGCAGCGGATGGTCGACAAGGGCGTGCAGTGGAAGCTCGGCAAGGTCTTCCGTGACCGCGACCTGGTCTACGGCTTCGACCTGCTGCCCGAGACCGGCCACCGGATGCCGGCGATGATCAACCTGCAGCAGTACTACCTCGAGGAATACCTGGTCGACGCCTGCCTGCGGACCGGACTCGTCGAGCTGCGCTGGAAGCACCGCGTCACCGGACTGGCGCAGACCGACGAGCAAGCGGTGCTCGAGGTCGAGACACCCGATGGCGCGCACCGCCTCGAGGCCGACTGGGTCGTCGCCTGCGACGGCGCGAACAGCGACGTGCGCCGCATGGTCGGCGCCGAGTTCGGCGGACAGTTCTTCCAGGACCGCTTCCTCATCGCCGACGTGCTGATGAAGGCGGACTTCCCGACCGAACGCTGGTTCTGGTTCGACCCGCCCTTCCACCGCGGCCAGAGCGTGCTGCTCCATCGCGAGGCCGACAACGTCTGGCGCATCGACTTCCAGCTCGGCTGGGACGCCGACCCGGAGGAGGAGAAGAAGCCCGAGCGCGTGATCCCGCGGATCCAGGCGATGCTGGGACCCGAGGTCGAGTTCGATCTCGAATGGGTCTCGGTGTACCAGTTCGCCTGCCGCCGCATCGACCGGTTCCGTCACGGGCGCGTGCTGTTCGCGGGCGATGCCGCGCATCAGGTCTCGCCCTTCGGCGCGCGCGGCGCGAACTCGGGCGTGCAGGACGGCGACAACCTGGCGTGGAAGCTCCAGCTGGTGCTGGACGGCGCGGCGCCTGCGTCGCTGCTCGATTCGTACCATGACGAGCGCGCCCATGCGGCCGACGACAACCTGCTGAACTCGACGCGTTCGACCGACTTCATCACGCCCAAGAGCCGTGCGAGCCGGGTGCTGCGCGATGCGGTCCTCGAACTGGCCGAGCACGAACCGTTCGCGCGCAAGCTGGTCAACAGCGGCCGGCTCTCGATGCCGACCCCGTACCTGCACTCGCCGCTGAACACGCCGGACGAGGCGGACTTCGAGGGCGGGATGCGGCCCGGCACGAACTGCGCCGATGCGCCCGTGCTGCAGGACGGCAGACCCGCGTGGCTGCTGGCGGCGCTGCCCGCGGGCTTCACCGTGCTGGTGTTCGGTGCCCGCCCGCCGCAGACCGAAGTGCGCGCCGGGCGCGTCGCCGCCCGGATCGTTTCCGTCGGCGACGACCTCGGGGACGCGCAGGGCCTGGTCGCCCGTCGCTACGACGGCCGGCCCGGCACGGTCTACCTGATCCGCCCCGACCACCACGTGGCGGCCCGCTGGCGCGCGTTCGACGCCGCCCGCGTCGAGGCCGCGATCGCGCGCGCCTGCGGACACTGACCCGGAGGGATGGCGATGAAGCTGGTGCACGATCCGAACATCCCCGACCCGGACGGCTTCTACGAGGAGCTGATCGCGAGCCTGCGCGACCTCGACGACGCGCGCGCCGAGCGCTTCCAGGCGAAGCTGCTGCTGGTGCTCGCCAACCACGTCGGCGACCGCGAGGTGCTGCGCGAGGCGATCGCGGTGGCGCGCCGGGGTCTCTGACCCCGGGCCGCCACCTGCCGCGCGCCCGCGGCCCCGCCTCGCCGGCCCGCGCCGGGCCGGGCCGGTGGCGCGTCAAGCCCCCGGGGCAGGCGGCTCGTCGAAGCGGTAGAGGCGTGCCGGCGTGTCGACCAGCACGCGCCGCACGAGCGCCTCATCCCCCAGCCAGCCGCGCAGCGCTTCGGTCGCATGGGCCGCCGGCGCGGCAGCCTCGTGGTTCGTGCACGGCCAGTCGCTGCCCCACAGCAGGCGTCCGGGCCCGATGCGCTCGAGCCAGCGGGCGGCGAGCGCGGCCGGATCGACACCGCCCAGCCGGTAGGGCGCGCTCAGCTTGACGTGCAGCCGCTCGGCCTGCCGGGCCACCGCGGCCCAGGTGGCCGCGTCGTACACGCCATCGGGCTTGCCGAAGTGGTCGACGACGACCGTGCGCGCGTCGCCCAGCTGCGCGAGCACCTCGGGCAGCCGCCCGCGATCGACGTGCACCTCGACCTGCCAGCCGAGCGCATCCACGCGCTCGACCAGACCGCGCTCGGCGGCGTCGAGCAGGTGGTCGCGGCCGACCAGGTTGAGGCGGACGCCGCGCACGCCGAGCGCATCGAGCTCGTGCAGTCGGGCGCAGGCGATCGACGGCTCGACGACCGCGATGCCGCGCAGGCGCCGCGGCATCGCGGCGAGCGCCGCGAGCAGCGCGGCGTTGTCGGTGCCGAGGAAGCTCGGCTGCACCACCACGCCCCGCGTCACGCCCCGCGTCCCGGCGGCGGCGGCCCACTGATCGAGGCTCGCCCCGTAGGCCGGACGGTAGCGGACCGGCCGCGCCGCGCCGGAGCCCTGCGCATCGGCGAGGCCGGCGCCGCCCTCACCGGCGGCCGCGAACACGTGGAAGTGCGAATCGATCGCACCCGCACCCGCCTTGACACCCTCATCGCCCGGCTTCACCATCCGGGAAGTCTAGTCCTCTATAGGTCTTTCGGAAACCCCGATGGGTGCCGCGCCCGGTCTCCTCACCCTCACCGCCGCCCCCGCCGTCGGCGTCGCCCGCTGGGCGACGCTCGCCGGACGCTGGCGCGAGCGCATCGTCGCGGGCGACTGGCCCTCCGGCGCGGCGATCCCGCCGGAGACCGAGCTCGCGCGCGAAGCCGGGGTGGCGCTCGGCACCGCACGCCAGGCGCTGTCGGCGCTGGTCTCCGACGGGCTCCTCGAGCGCGTGCACGGCCGCGGCACCTTCGTGACGCGCGGCCTCGCGCAGGCCTCGATGCTGCGGTTCTTCCGGTTCGGACCGGCCGACCTTCCCGACACCCCGGGCGCGACGCCGGTCCCGCACTCGCGGATCCTGGCCCGACGTCCGGTACGTGCGAGCACCGAGCAGGCGCGGCGACTCGGGCTGGCCGACGGCGCACGCGTGCTGCGGGTGCGGCGGATGCGCCTGATCGACGGGCGCCCGGTGCTGCTCGAGACGCTGTGGCTGCCCCTGCCCCTGTTCGAGCCGCTCGCCGTGCTCGCACCGACCGACTGGGACGACCTGCTCTACCCGATGTACTCCCGCCGGTGCCGCGTCACGATCGTGCGCGCCGCCGACGAACTCTCGTTCGGCGCGCTCGACGCCGCGCAGGCCCGGGCGCTCGGGCTCGAGGCGCAGGCTCCGGCCGTGCGCGTCGAGCGCGAGGCCTTCGACCTCGCGGGCCGCTGCGTCGAACTGCGCACCACCCTCGGCGATGCACGCGCGTTCCGCTACCGCGCCGAGATCCGATGAGCTCATCCAGGAACCGAGGAGATCCGATGGACCCCACCCGCCGTGGCGCGCTGCGCCCGTTCGCAGCCCTGGCCGCCGCCGCGCTCTCGCCGCGCATCGCCGCCGCGCAGTCCGCCTGGCCGACCAAGCCGGTCAGCCTCGTCGTGTCGTACCCGCCGGGCGGCGGCGCGGACCTCATGGCGCGGCTGGTCGCGCCGCGGATCGCCGAGGCGATCGGCCAGCCGGTGATCGTCGAGAACCGGCCCGGCGCGAGCGGGCAGATCGCCGCCGGCGGCGTGATCAAGGCCGGCCCCGACGGCTACGCGCTGCTGTTCGACGCGTCGTCCTTCTCGACCACGCCGGCGCTGTATCCGAAGTCGCCCTACCAGGGCGGCGCCGCGTTCCGCACGGTCGGGGTGACCGCCCTCTTCCCCAACGTCGTGCTGGTCAATCCGGCGTTCCCCGCGAAGTCGGTCGCCGAACTGATCACGCTCGCCCGATCGAAGGCCGACGGCGTGGCCTACGCGTCGTCCGGCAACGGCTCGGCGCAGCACCTCGCCGGCGCGCTGTTCGAGTGGCAGGCGAAGGTGCAGATGCTGCACGTGCCCTACAAGGGCGGCGGCCCGGCGCTCAACGACGTGATCGGCGGCCAGGTCCCGGTGTTCTTCGGCAACCTCGCCTCGACGCTGCAGCACGTGCAGTCGGGCCGTCTGCGCGCGCTGGCCGTCACCGGTGCGGCCCGGGTGAAGAGCGTCGCCGATCTGCCCACGGTCGCAGAAAGCGGCCTGCCCGGCTACGAGATCCACGAGTGGAACGGCCTGTTCGCACCGGCCGGCACGCCCGATGCGATCGTGCAGAGGCTCGCCACCGCGCTGCAGAAGGCGATGGCCGCGCCCGAGGTGCAGGCTCGGGTCGCGGCGCTCGGCGGCGAGGTCTTCGGCGGCGGTCAGCCCGAGTCCGAGCGCTTCGTGCAGGCGCAGTCGGCGAAGATGGCGGCGCTGATCCGCGATCGGGGCATCGTGCCGGAATGACGGCACGGTTGGCGTTCGGGGCGCGCCCGCACTACAGTCGTGCACTGACGGGACACGATCCCGCGAGGAGACACGACCGATGCAACGACGCCACCTGCTCGGCGGCGGCACCGCAGCCGCGCTGCTGACCGCCCTGGGCGCCTCCGCCCGCCCCGCCTTCGGCCAGACCGCGCCTGTCCGGATCGTGCTCGGCTTCGCCGCCGGAGGCAGCGTCGACGGCGTCGGCCGGATGCTCGCCGAGCAGATCGGCGCCGGTCTCGGACGCACCGCGATCGTCGAGAACCGGACCGGGGCGGCCGGCCGCCTCGCGATCGAGGCCGTCAAGGCCTCGGCGGCCGACGGCGACACGCTCCTGCTGGTGCCGCAGGGGCCGATGACGCTGTTCACGCACGTGTTCAAGAGCCTGAAGTTCGACCCGATGAAGGACTTCGCGCCGATCTCGCGCGTCTGCATCGGCGACTACGCGCTCACGATCGGCCCGTCGGTTCCGGCGAAGGACCTCGCGGGGTTCCGCGACTGGCTCAAGAGCGCCGGCGACCGCGCGAGCTACGGCTCGCCGGGGGCCGGCACGATCCCGCACTTCATCGGCGTCGCCACCGCGCGGGCGCTCGGCGTGCCGATGACGCACGTGCCCTACCGCGGCTCGGCGCTCGCCGTCACCGACGTGGCCGGCGGCCAGATTCCCTGCATGTTCTCGCCCGTCGGCGATGCGATCGAGCAGCACCGCGCGCAGCGCGTGAGGATCGTGGCGACGGCCGGCTCGACGCGCACGCCCTTCCTCGACGGCGTGCCGACGCTCAAGGAATCCGGCATCGATCTGGACGTGCCGCTCTGGTACGGCCTCTACGCGCCGCAGGCGGTGCCGGCCGCGACGCTCGATCGCCTGCGCGCGACGGTCGTCGCCGCCCTGGGCACGCCGGCCTCGAAGGAGCGCCTCGGCCGGCTCGGCCTGGTGCCCGCGCCCAGCACCGCTGCCGAGCTCACCGCCCTGCAGCAGCGCGAATCGGCGATGTGGGGGCCGGTCGTCAAGGCCTCCGGCTTCACCCCGGAAGACTGACCGCGCCACCCCACTGCCCGCACGCCCTCATGGCCCCGACCCGACCGAACTTCATCTTCATCGTCGCCGACGACCTCGGCTACGCCGACCTCGGCTGCTACGGCGGACGCGACGCCGCCTTCGGGCCGGTGTCGCCCGAGCTCGACCGGCTCGCGGCCGGGGGCATCCGCTTCACTCAGGGCTACTCGAACTCGCCGGTGTGCTCGCCGACGCGCTTCGGGATGATCACCGGGCGCTACCAGTACCGCCTGCGCGGCGCCGCCGAGGAGCCGATCCGCAGCGCCGACCGCGGCAAGCCGCACATCGGCCTGCCGCCCTCGCATCCGACGCTGCCGTCGCTGCTGAAGGCTGCCGGCTACCGGACCGCGCTCGTGGGCAAGTGGCACCTCGGCCATCCGCCGGCGTTCGGACCGCTCAAGTCGGGCTACGACGAGTACTTCGGCCCGATGGCGGGCGGCGTCGACTACTTCACCCACTGCGACTCGCGCGGCCAGCACGACCTGTGGGAGGGCGAGACGCTCGAACCCACCGAGGGCTACCTGACGGACCTGCTGTCGCGGCGCGCGGTGGACGTCGTCGAACGCGCCGCGCGCGATCCCGGCACGCCCTTCCTGCTCAGCCTGCACTACACCGCGCCGCACTGGCCGTGGGAGACCCGCGACGATGCGGGCCTGGCGCCGCAGGTGCGCGACAACCTGTTCCACCTCGACGGCGGCAACGTCGAGACCTATCGGACGATGATCCGGCAGATGGACGAGGGCATCGGCGCGCTGATGGCGACGCTGCGCCGTCTCGGGCTCGAGCGCGACACCCTGGTCGTCTTCACCAGCGACAACGGCGGCGAGCGCTTCTCGGACAACTGGCCGCTGGTCGGCGGCAAGATGGACCTCACCGAGGGCGGCATCCGCGTGCCCTGGATCGCGCACTGGCCGGCCACCATCCCGGCCGGCTCGACCAGCGCCCAGCCCTGCATGACCATGGACTGGAGCGCGACGATGCTCGATGCGGCCGGCGTGCCCGCCGACGCGGCCTACCCGCTGGACGGCGCATCGATGCTTCCGGTGCTGCGCGATCCGTCGCAGGCGTTCCGCCGCCCGCTGCACTGGCGCATGAAGCACCGCGGGCAGCGCGCGCTGCGCGACGGACCGTGGAAGTACCTGCGCGTCGACGGCGTCGACTTCCTGTTCGACCTCTCGCGCGACGAGCGCGAGCGGGCCAACCTCGCCAAGCGCGAGCCCGCGCGGCTGGCCGCGATGCGCGCCGACTGGGAGGCGTGGAACGCGACCATGCCGGCGATCCCGGAGGATGCGGCGGTCAGCCTGGGCTACACCACGCAGGACATGCCGCAGCGCTGAGCCGCAGCGCTGAGTTACACCCAGCCCCGACGCCAGACCGACGGATCGCGCAGCGCGCGCCACGCGATCCGCCGGACACGACCGGAGTGGACCGCCTCGATGTCGATCCACTCGGGCCGTGCGGCCGGGTCCTCGGGCTCGACCACCCGGGTCACGATGAAGTGCTTCTCGCGGGCGACCGGGACCGCCGCCGTCCACTTCGAGTTCAGCAGCTTCGCGGGCTGGATGGGGTTGACGGGCAGACGGGCGCGGGCGCCGGGGGGTGTCGCCATGCGGGCTCCGTGGGCGAGGTCTGTGGGGACGGGCATCGGCATGCGTCATGAGTCATGCCTCATGCGCCGTCCATGACGCCACGTGCTGCACGCGCCGGCGTGGCGATGCCGGCGCCGTGGCCCCGATGCTACCCGGCGCTACACTCTCGCGGCGCGACGCCCCTTCCGCTGCCTCGCACCGCACCGACCGGAGGCCCCTGCCATGCCGATCTTCAGGCAGCTGTTCGATCCGACCTCGTCGACCTACACCTACCTGCTCGCCGACCGCGACAGCGGCGAAGCCGTGCTGATCGATCCGGTCTTCGAGCAGGCGCGACGCGACGCCGCGCTGGTCTCGGAACTCGGCCTGCACCTTCGCTGGACGCTCGAGACCCACACTCACGCGGATCACGTGACCGGCGCCTGGCGACTCAAGCAGCTGTGCGGTGCGGAGATCGCGGTGCCCGCCGAGGGCGGCGCACAGGGCGCGGACCGCATGCTGCGGCACGGTGACCGCGTCGCGTTCGGGGCGCGCCACCTCGCCGTGCGCGCGACGCCCGGCCATACGGACGGCTGCCTGAGCTTCGTGCTCGACGACGCATCGATGGCCTTCACCGGCGATTGCCTCCTCGTGCGGGGCTGCGGCCGCACCGACTTCCAGCAGGGCGATGCGCACCGGCTGTGGCACTCGGTCCATGCCGAACTGTTCTCCCTGCCGCCCGACTGCCTGCTCTACCCCGCTCACGACTATCGGGGACTGACGGTCACCAGCGTGCGCGAGGAGCGGGCCTTCAACCCCAGGCTGGGCGGCGAGGCCGCGGAGGGCGACTTCGTGGGCTACATGCAGAACCTGAACCTGCCGCACCCGAAGCAGATCGCGATCGCGGTGCCGGCGAACCTGGTCTGCGGCCGGCCTCTGCAGGACGGGGCGACGGGCGATGCGCCCGCGGCGCGCGAGCCCGCCTGGGCACCGCTGGTCTTCACCTTCGCCGGTCTGTGGGAGATCCAGCCGCAGGCACTCGAGGAGGCCGGCCCCGACGTGCAGGTGGTGGACGTCCGCGAGCCCGCCGAATTCGACGGTCCGCTCGGGCACATCGCGCAGGCCCGGCCGATCCCGCTCGGCGCGCTCGCGGCGCGCCTCGGCGAGCTGTCGGCCGACCGGCCCGTCGTGACGGTCTGCCGCTCGGGTACCCGCTCGGCGCAGGCCGCGACGCTGCTGCAGAAGGCCGGCTTCGGCGCGGTGGCGAACCTGGCCGGCGGGATGCTGCGCTGGCGCGCGAACGGCCACCCCGTGGCCGGCGGCGCGAGCTGATCGGCCCGCGACCCGGCGTCTAGACCCGGAACACCGAGATCGCCTGCGACAGGCGGTGCGCCTGGTCCTTCAGGCTGCCCGCCGCGGCGGCGCCCTGCTCGACCAGGGCCGCGTTCTGCGTGGTCGAGCGGTCGAGGTCGGCGACCGCCTGCCCCACCTGCTCGATGCCGCGGGTCTGCTCGCCCGAACCGGCCGCGATGTCGTCGATGAGCGAGGTCACCCGCTGGACCGACTCGGTGATCTGGCCCATCGTCTGCGCGGCCTGCCGCGCGCTCTCGGCGCCGGCATCGACCTTGCCCGAGCTCTCGGCGGTCAGCCGCTTGATCTCGCGGGCCGCCTCGGCGCTGCGCTGCGCGAGCGAGCGTACCTCGGCCGCGACGACCGCGAAGCCGCGGCCCTGCTCGCCGGCGCGGGCGGCCTCGACCGCTGCGTTGAGCGCCAGGATGTTCGTCTGGAAGGCGATCGAGTCGATCATCGAGGTGATGTCGCCGATGCGGCGCGAGCTGTCGGCGATCTCCTGCATCACCGCGTCGACGCGGCGGGTCGCGGCGTCGCCTTCGCGTGCGGTGTTCAGCGCGGCGGCGGCCAGCGTGTTCGCGGTCTGCGCGTTGCCTTCGGCGTTGCGGACGGTGCCGGCGATCTCCTCCATGCTGGCGGCGGTCTCCTGAAGGCTCGAGGCGGCCTGCTCGGTCCGCGCGCTCAGGTCGAGATTGCCCTGTGCGATCTCGCTGGTCGCATGCTCCATGCTCGAGATCTGCGCGCGTACGTCGAGGACGAGCGCCATCACGTTGACGCCGACCTGGTTGACGTCGCGCATGAGTTCGCCGAGCGGATCGAGTCGCTCGCTCGACATCGTCGCGCCCATCTGCCCGCCGGAGATGAGGCGGGCCGCGGCCGAGACCTGACGCAGGGGCCGGGCGACGCCCGCGACCAGCCAGGCCGCGGCCACGCCTGCGGCGATGCCGCCGGCGACGATCGGCACGACGGCGGCGAGCGTGGGTCCGGACGCGACGAACGCCGCCGCCGACGCGACCGCCACCGGCAGCGACGCCGCCAGGGCGAAGCGCACGCCGAGCGGCATCCCCGAGATCCTCTGCAGCCAGCCCCTGGGCCCCCGCCGCACCAGCACGCCCCCCGAGATCGTGAAGTCGGCGCGCTTCTCGCGCATCTGCGCGTAGAGCACCTCGGCTGCCGCGACCTGTTCGCGCGTGGGCCGCGTGCGGACCGACATGTAGCCGACGATCTCGCCGCGCTCGGTCATCGGCGTGGCGTTGGCGCGGACCCAGTAGAAGTCGCCGTTCTTGCTGCGGTTCTTCACGAGCGCGGTCCACGGGCGGCCCGACTGGATGGTCGCCCACATGTCGGCGAACGCCGCCTCGGGCATGTCCGGATGGCGCACGATGTTGTGCGCCTTGCCGATCAGCTCTTCCTCGGTGAAGCCGCTGATGGCGACGAACGCCGGATTGCAGTAGGTGATCCGACCTTTCGGGTCGGTGGTCGACACCAGGGTCTCGCCGTCGCCGAGCATGCGCTCGCGGTCGGTGACGGGCAGGTTCTCGCGCATCGGTTCGGTCCTCTCTCCGGAGACAACGGCCCGGGCGGATCGGCGGACCCGGCAGGCCTCGACGATCATCGCGCCGCGCGCGGCCCGGCGATCGCGCGAGAAGTGGCGGCCCGCCGCGGCTTCCGGTCTTGCTGCGAGATCAATTTCTCCGGCGCGGCGCGCGCCCTCGGGGCGGGCCGCCGAGGCCGCGGGCCTCAGTCGAGCGGATCCGCCGGCAGCGCGTCGGCGTCGTCGAGCGCCTGACGGGAGGGTCTCACCGCGCGGCCTCCCGGGCGGTCGAACAGCGCCCGCAGGGCGGTGCGCCGCCACTCGGCCGGCTCGACCGGTCCGGTGATGCCCGGACAGAGCTCGCGCAGCAGCCCGTCGTGGATGCCGTAGATCATGCCGTGCAGCGTCAGGGTCTGGCCGCGCTTCCAGGCGTCCTCGACCATCGGCAGACGTCCGACGTGTCCGACCTGCTCGAGCACGTTGATCTCGCACAGCCGGTCGGCCCGCTCGTGCGGATCCTCGATCGCGTCGAGCCGGCGGGCGTGCATGTGCATCAGGTCCTCGACGTGGTGCAGCCAGCTGTCGACCAGGCCGAGCTTGCGCCGCTCCAGCACCGCCTGAACGCCGCCGCAGCCGTAGTGCCCGACGACCATCACGTGCTCGACCTTGAGGACGTCGACCGCGTACTGGATGACCGACAGGCAGTTCAGGTCGGTGAACACCACCAGGTTGGCGACGTTGCGATGGACGAAGATCTCGCCCGGCGCGAGTCCGATGATCTGGTTGGCGGGCACCCGGCTGTCGGAGCAGCCGATCCACAGGTAGCGCGGCGCCTGCTGCTCGGCGAGCCGGCTGAAGAACGCCGGATCGTCGTCGCACATCCTCCGGGCCCAGGCCCGGTTGTTCGAGAAGAGGAAGTCGATGTCGTCCATGGCGGCGCCGTCGGTGCGGGCAGCGTCGGTGCGGCCCTGCGGGCACAGGATACGGGAATCGCCGGCACGCTCGGCCGGAGGGCGGTGCGTGTAGGATCGGGGATCGACCCGACCGCGACCCGACAGGGGCCGCGCCGTGCCCCGGCGCACCGGCCCGCCCCCGAGACCGATGACCGCCACGCCCGACCCCTCCGCCGCCCAGCCGGCGGACCTGCCTGCCGCCCGGCCGGCAGATCCCTCGTCCGCCCCGTCGACCGCGCCCGTCGCCGCGTCCGACGCGCCGCCGCGAGCGGTGCTGGACTACCCGTTCGAGACCCCGCCCGCCACCGGCGAGGCCACCGAGGTCGCGCCCGGCGTGCTGTGGATCAGGATGCCGCTGCCGTTCTCGCTGTCGCACATCAACCTGTGGGCGATCGCCGACGGCGAGCGCTGGACCCTGGTGGATTCGGGGCTGCGCTCGCCCGAGACCGCCGCGGCCTGGCGGCAGCTTCGCGACGGGGCCCTGGGGGGCCGGGCGATCGAACGGGTCGTGGTCACCCACATGCATCCCGACCACGTCGGCATGGCCGGCTGGATCACGCGCCGCACCGGCTGCCGGCTCTGGATGACGCGCCTGGAGTACCTGACCTGCCGCGTGCTGGTCGCCGACACCGGCCGCGAGGCCCCCGACGACGGCACCCGCTTCTACCGCCGCGCCGGTTGGGACGACGACGCGCTCGAGCACTACCGCGCGCGCTTCGGCGAGTTCGGGAAGTCCACCTACACGCTGCCGGACAGCTATCGGCGCATCGTCGACGGCGAGACGATCCGCATCGGCGAGCACGACTGGCGGGTGATCACCGGCAGCGGGCACTCGCCCGAGCACGCCTGCCTCTACAGTCCCGCGCTCAAGCTGCTCGTCTCGGGCGACCAGGTGCTGCCGCGCATCTCGTCGAACGTGTCGGTGTTCCCCACCGAGCCCGATGCCGATCCGCTCGGCGAGTGGCTGGCGTCGCTCGCCAAGATCAAGGCGAACGTGCCCGACGACGTCCTCGTGCTGCCCGCCCACAACCTGCCCTTCCGCGGCCTGCACGCCCGACTCGACGAGCTCGCCGACGGCCACGCACGCGGCCTGGCGGCCCTGCGCGAGCGGCTGGCCGAACCGCGGCGGGTGGTCGACGTGTTCGGCGCGCTGTTCCGGCGGCCGATCGACTCGCGCGGCCTGCTCGGCATGGCGACGGGCGAGACGCTCGCGCATCTGAACCGGCTGCTCGCCGAGGGCGAGGCGACGGTCGAGGTCGACGCCGACGGCGTCGCCTGGTACCGGGCCGGGGCCTAGTCGCCGATCAGCGGCTTCGCGCCGCGCCCGATGGCGCGCGCGAGCCGGGCGAGCGCCGGCGCGAACCGCGCGTCGAGGTCGTGCCTCGAGACCGCGGCCTTCGGGAACACCATGTTCACCGCGCCGATCAGCCGCCGCCCCGCGACGACGGGCACCGCGATCGCAGCGAAGGCCGCCTCGCGGATCCATTCCCCGTCGTTGTAGGCATGGCCGCGGCGCAGCGTCTCGCGGATCGTGCGCCGCACCCAGGCGTCGTCGCGCGCGAGCTCGCCCCAGCGGTCGTCCCGGCGGCGCAGCAGCTCGAGCAGCGCCTCGCGCTCGCCGTCGCCGCAGGCGGCCAGGTAGGCCCGGCCCGCGGCGGTGACCAGCATCGGCAGCTGCTCGCCGATCATCGCGCGGTGCTGCGAGAGCGCGCTCAGCCGGTGCGTCGACTCGCGCACGACCATGAATCCCGCCTCTGGGGTCGCGAGGTCGCAGGGCCAGACGATGCGACCGACCGCCTCGCGCATCGCCGGACCGGCCACCTCCGAGACCCAGGCCTCGTCCTCGAAGCCTTCGCTCAGGCGCCGCACCTCGAAGGTCAGGTGGTACTGGCCCTCCCGGTCGCTGTGGCGCACGAAGCCGTCGGTGCGCAGGGTCTCGAGCAGGCGCTTGACCGTCGTGCGGTGCATCGAGCAGGCCTGCGCGAGTTCGGAGATGGTGGCGATGCCGCCCGCCGACTGGTTCAGGGCGCGCAGCACCGCGAGGCCGCGCGACAGGCCGCGGACGGTCTTGTACTGGCCTGTGGTGGTCGGGGGTCCGCTGCGCATCGGGGGCTGGGGTCGCCGGGGTCGTCGGGGGCGCCGCGGTCGTCGGGGACGGAACGTGCACTGGGTGCACGCAGTTTACCGCCCGCACCGGAACGACGACAGTGCGCGACGTGCACGGCCGCACGCTCGCGCCTCGTCCGCGCGGACCGCGCACACGGAGACACCCCATGCTGCCCACCTCCTGCGACGTGCTGATCGTCGGCGCCGGGCCGACCGGCCTCACGCTGGCCAACCACCTCGGCACGCTCGGCATCCGCACGCTGGTCGCCGAGCGCCTGCCCGCCCTGATCGACTATCCGCGCGGCGTGGGCGTCGACGACGAGGCACTGCGCAGCTTCCAGGCGGTCGGCCTGGTCGATGCCGTGCGCCGCCATACCGTGCCGAACCAGGTGATGCGATTCGTCGACCGCCGGGGCCGCGTCCTCGCCTCGATCGAGCCCACCGCGGAGCCGTTCGGCTGGCCCAGGCGAAACGGCTTCATCCAGCCGCTGGTCGACCGCGAGCTCGCCCTCGGCCTGGAGCGCTTTCCGAGCGTGACGCTCGCGTTGCGGCATGCGTTCGAGTCGGTCGAGGACACCGGCGAAGGCGTGCGCGTCGCCCTGCGTCCGGTCGACGACGCGGGCGAGCCGACCGGCGCGCCCGTCACCGTCACCGCGCGATGGCTGGTCGGCTGCGACGGTGGCCGCAGCCCGGTGCGCAACGCCGTCGGCCTGCCCTTCGAGGGCCGCAGCGAATCGACGCGATGGCTGGTGATCGATCTCGCCGACGATCCGATCGGCACGCCGAACGTCAGCTTCCGGCTCGACGACGACTTTCCCTATGTCGAGCTCGCCCTGCCCCACGGCATCCGACGCTTCGAGTTCATGGTCCCGGACGGCGCCGACGAGGCCGAGTTCGAGAGCGATGCGCGCGTGCACGCGCTGCTCGCCCGGGTGCTGCCCGCCGACGTCAGGCCCCGGATCATCCGTCGCCGCGTCTACATGCACCACGCGCGCATCGCGCCCACCTTCCGCTCCGGGCGCGTGCTGGTGGCGGGCGACGCCGCCCACCTGATGCCGGTGTGGCAGGGCCAGGGGTTCAACACCGGCATCCGCGACGCGACCAACCTCGGCTGGAAGCTGGCCCTGGCGTCGCGCGGCGTGGCCGACGCCGGACTGCTCGACACCTACACGCAGGAGCGCCACGCCCATGCCGGCGCGATGATCGAACTCTCGGTCCTGGTCGGCAGGATCTTCGTGCCCGCGAACCCGCTCGCCCGCCTCGCGCGCAACCTGCTCGGCCCGCTGCTGTCGCGGATCGGTCCGGTGCGCCGCTACATCGCCGAGATGCGCTTCAAGCCGATGCCGTTCTTCGCCGACGGCGCGATCGTGCATCCCGGCGCGCCCGATGCGAAGGGGCCGGTCGGCAAGGTGTTCGTCCAGCCGCGCGTCGCCGATGCCGGCGGACGGATCGGCAGGCTCGACGACGCGATCGGGCTGCGCTTCGCGCTGATCGGCTGGAGCGCCCGGTTCGACGCCTGGCTCGACGACGACTCGCGCCGGCTGCTCGACGCACTCGATGCGCAGACCGTCGTCGTGCGCCCGTCCTGCCAGTCGCTCGAGCGTGAAGCGCCCGCGCACGGCCTGGTGCTCGCCGACGTGGACGGCACGTTCAAGCGCTGGTTCGACGCCGCCCCCGGATCCGTCGTGGTGCTGCGTCCCGATCGCATCGTCGCGGCGGTCTGCACGCCGTGGCAGCTCAACGCGACGCTGCGCGAGCTGGGTCGGCGCCTGCGGATCGACCTCCCGACGACGGCCACCGCAGCGCCCCCCCAGTCGATGAAGGAGGCCGCATGAGCCGCGAACGCGCGTTCCTGGGGCTGTCGCACACCCCGCTGATGGGCCTCAACCCGGTGATGCCCGACGTCCGCCGCGAGATCGACGGGCTGCTCGCATCGGTGCGCGACGCGGTGCGCGGCTGGGCGCCCGAGCTCGTCGTGCTGATCGGGCCCGACCACTACAACGGCTTCTTCAACGCGCTGATGCCGCCCTTCTGCATCGGCGACGAGGCCTACGCGGTCGGCGACTACACGACGCCGGCCGGCCGACTCGAGGTCGACGCGGGCGCCGCGATCGGACTCGCCACCCACCTGATGGACGCCGACTTCGACGTCGCCGTCTCGCGGCGCATGCGCGTCGACCACGGCTTCTCGCAGGCCCTGCAGGTCGTCTGGGGCGGACTGCAGACGCCGCCGCTGGTGCCGCTCTTCATGAACGCGGTCGCGCAGCCCGGCATCCCGCGCCTGCGCCGCTGCCGCGCGCTCGGCGAGGCGATCGGTCGCTTCCTCGACGCCGAGCCGCGCCGTACGCTGGTGATCGGATCCGGTGGCCTGTCGCACGAGCCGCCGGTGCCGACCCTCTCGCACCCGGACGCGGGCGTTCGCGAGCGCATCACCGTCGGCCGCGAGGCGACCGAGGCCGAGCGCGAGGCGAAGACACGGCGCGTGATGGCCGCCGGCGTGGCGCTCGCCGCCGGCGACACGACGATGAAGCCGCTCGCCCCCGAGTGGGACCGCCGCTGGATGGACGCGATCGCCGACGGGCGCCTCGATGCGCTGACGGCGCTCGACGAGGCGGGCATCACCGCCGAGGCCGGCCTGTCGGCCCACGAATCCAAGACCTGGCTGATCGCGCGCGCCGCGATGCCCGCCCCGCCCGTGCCGCTCGCCTGTCCGGTGCGCGGCTACCGGGCGATCCCCGAATGGATCGCCGGCTACGGCGCCCTCTTCATGCACACCGGAGCCCCGCGATGACCCAGCACGCCACCCCGACCACCCTGTTCGCCTCGCGCCTTCGCGAAGCCGAGCGCACCGGCGTGCCGATCGAACCGCTGCGCGACGCCGTCCCGCATGCCGACGAGGCCCTCGCCTATGCGGTGCAGCGCTGCAACGTCGATCACTGGGTCGCGCAGGGACGCCGCATCGTCGGCCGCAAGATCGGTCTGACCGCACCTGCCGTGCAGCGCCAGCTCGGCGTCGATCAGCCCGACTTCGGCACGCTGTTCGCCGACATGGTGCTGGGCGACGACGAGCCCATCCCGCTCGCGCGCACCCAGCAGCCGAAGGTCGAGACCGAGGTGGCGCTGATGCTCGAGCGCGACCTGCCGGACGCCGACACGACCCTGCTCGAGACCCTCCGCGCGGTCGCCTTCGCACTGCCCGCGATCGAGGTCGTCGGCAGCAGGATCCGCGACTGGAACATCCGGTTCGTCGATACCGTCGCCGACAACGCATCGGCCGGCCTGGTCGTCCTGGGCGCCGTGCCGTGCCGGCTCGATCGGCTCGACCTCAAGCTGTGCGCGATGAGCACCCGGCGGGGCGACGAGACGGTGTCGACCGGCATCGGGGCCGCCTGTCTCGGTCACCCGCTGGTCGCCGCGACCTGGCTGGCACGCAAGATGGCCGCGCTCGGCCAGCCCCTGCGTGCCGGCGACCTGGTGATGACCGGGGCGCTCGGACCGATGGTGCCGGCGCGACCGGGCGACCGGTTCGAAGCCAGGATCGAGGGGCTGGGCAGCGTCGTGGCGCGGTTCGCCGAGGCCTGATCGGCGCGAGAGGCTCGGCGCCGGCACGTCCCGCGCCGCCGCTCAGCGCGAGAGGCTCGGCGCCGGCACGTCCCGCGCCGCCGCTCAGCGCGAGAGACTCGGCGCCGGCACGTCCCGCGCCGCCGCCTCGAGCGCCTCCCGACACCGGTCGGCATCGCCCACGGCCTCCATGAGCAGCAGCGCGAGCCGTGCGAGGAACAGGCTCTCGCGGTCACGGCCGACCGCGGTGATCGCGAGCGCGCAGTCGCGGTAGAGCGCGTCTCGCGCCGCCTGGCTCAGCGTCGGATTCATGCCTTCTCCTCGTCGTGCAGGCATCGTGCGGTGTCGAGCGCGCTGGCGAGCGTGGTCGCGTCGGGCCGTCGCCATCGGCCTGCGACGTGGCCGTCGGGGCGCAGCAGGACGATGGCGCCGTCGAGTGCGCCCCACCGGGCGGCCGCGGTGCGCGCCCCCGGGTCCGCATCGTCCACCACCCGGATCCGGGTCGTCGTGCGGGCCGCCTCGCCCGTGGCCGCCACCTCCACGGTGCGCAGCGGCAGCGGCCCGGTCTCGAGCGCACGCAAGCCGGCATCGAGTCCCGGATCGATCCGGTCCGACCCCGGCTCGACGAACGCCAGCACCGTCCACGCCGCCCCGAGCAGCGCGCTCAGGTGCGTCGGACCCGCCGGCCCGCGCACCGGCGCCTCGGTCGGCGGATCGCCGGGCGCCGGACCGGCGGTCGACGGGTCCGATGCCACGGAGAGGGGCGAGTCGGGGTAGCCGATCGGCATCGTCTGCCGCGGATTGGCGAACTGCGCGATCGAGGCATGGCGGTGCGCGAGCGTGATGGCCGCCTCGCGCATCAGCGCGAACCCTCGCGAAGGCGGCGCCATGAACTCGGTGCTCTGGATCGCGCTCGCCGCGTTCACCCGGAACGCGTGCCGCCGCTCGAGATCGTAGCTGTCGAGCAGCGCCTCGCCCGCGAGCCCTCGCACCACGGACGCGAGCTTCCAGCCGAGGTTGTGCGCGTCGTCGAAGCCCGAGTTCAACCCGCGCACGCCGAAGATCGGCATCGCGTGCGCCGCGTTGCCGGCGAACAGGATGCGGCCGTGGCGGTAGCGCTCGAGGCTCATCGCGCCGGCCCGGTAGGCGCTGATCCACACGATCTCCCAGGGCAGGTCGCCCTCGCCGACCATGTCGAGGTGCCGCTGCACGAAGGCGGCGACCCGGTCGGGCTGCAGCGCCGCCTCGAGGTCGGCGTCGTCGGGAATCTGATAGTCGAGCCGCCACAGGTCGTCGGGCTGCTTGTGCATCAGCACCGTCGACCCCGGATTCGAAGGCGGATCGAACCAGGCGCGACGCTCGGCGGGGTAGGTGCTGGGCAGGGTGATGTCGACGATCACGTACTTGCCGTCGAACGCGGTGCCCTCGAGCTTCAGGCCCATCGATCGACGCACGAAGCTCTGCCCCCCGTCGCAGGCGATCAGCCAGTCGGCGCGCATCGCGTAGGCCTCGCCGGCGCAGCGCATCGTCATCGACACGCCCGCGTCGTCGGCCTCGAACGCGGCGAGCTCGGTGCCCCATCGGAGCTCGATCAGCCCGGGATGGGCCGCGGCCGCATCGACCAGGTACTGCTCGATCCAGTACTGCTGCAGATTGATCATCGGCGGCAGCCGCTGAAGGGCGTCGTGGGGCATGCCGAAGCGCAGGATCTCCTCGGTGCCGTGAAAGGTCCGCCCCCCCTGCCAGGGCAGGCCCCGTGCGAGGTGGGCGTCGAGCGCACCGAGTTCCCCGAGGATCTCCAGGCTCCGGCGCGAGATGCAGATCGCCCGGCTGCCGTCGCAGACGGTGGTGTCGGCTTCGATCACGACCGAAGCGACGCCCCAGCTCGCCAGGGCCAGGGCCAGGGCGAGCCCGACCGGTCCGCCGCCCGCGATGACGACGCGGTGCGGCCGCGGGTCGCGTCCCGCGACGAGCGCGGGCAGCACGGCGGCGTGCTCGGTATAGGCGAAGGGACCGACTCGCTTCATGCTGGCATCCGGTGCGACGACGAGGTCATGCCGGATTGTCGCGGCTGCGCCGACCGGGCGGCGCGATGCCTTCCATGAATCCGAGGTCTCGTTCGGTCCGCTGCACGTCGCCCCCGCGCGCAGCGCACGGACCGCCGGGGGATGGCGGTCCTGGCCCGTATCGTCAGAACGCGGTGATGCAGCCCACCGAACTGACCGACACGACCACGCCGCTGGCGCCCCGTCCGGTCACCTGGTAGCAGTAGCGGTAGCCGCCGAAGACGCTCGCGTCGACCAGTGTCGTCGCGCCGACCCGTGCCAGCGGGTAGCCGTCCCGGACGACGTCGTAGACCACCGCGACCGGATCGAAGCTCCAGTCGAGCTGGAGGGCGTCCGGGCCGATCCGGGTCAGCGTCAGGCCGAGGCCCGCCACCGGCGGCGGACCCGGATCGTGGTGATGGCCGCTGCCGCAGCCCGCCAGCACGAGGGCGAATGCGGCGGCGAAGAGGCGCCTGGGGGTCGTCATCGCGGTCTCCGGCTCAGCGGGTCGTGGTGCTGGAGGCGCTCGAGACGCTCGAGACGCTGGCGCCCGACGGGGGAGCGACCGATACGGACAGCCGCGACGTGCTCAGGTACAGGACGGGCCGGCCCGCGGCGCCGACCGCGTCGATGCGCAGGTAGAAGACCCGGTCGAACTCGCCGGACGTCGGAAACGCGATCAGCCGTCCGGGGGCGGGCAGTCGGTCGCCGTCGATGACGCCGGCCGAACCGCGCAGGTCCGCCGTCGGCGCGGACTGGTTGAGCTGCACCCAGCCGGCCTGGACCGTGAAGGCACCTGCACGCGCATCCGCGACGACCTGGACGGATTCGCGATGCATGCGGCCCTCGCCGCCGTCGGAGACCACGAGACGCGCCGTCGAGACCGGCATGTCGAGGAGGGTCTCGCCGATCCGCACGCGGAAGGACCGGATCGCACGGTCGTAGCGGCCGGTATAGGGGTCGGGATCGGCGTCGACGACCGCATCGTCGTAGCTCAGCTCGAAGGACAGCGCACCGCTGCGGACGTCCTCCGCACGCACCGGGGCATCCGGCGACAGGGCGGCGAGCATCGCCTGCGCGGGCACCCTGAACGGCGCATCGCCCCGCAGACGGACGTCGGCGGCGGTGGCAGGCGTGGCGACCGCGAGCAGTCCCGTGCAGACGGCCCCGGCGACGACGAGCGCCCGGAGAGCGCTGGAATCGGACCCGCGGGCGGGGGGATGCGAACGGGCGTGCATGAGCGTCTCCATCGGTGAGCGACGTGATCGTTCAACGGCGCGGCGACGACGCCCGTGGACCGATGCGCCGGGCGAATTGCAAGCAGCGGTAACCGCGCGGCACGCGCCGTGCCCATCGCGACCCCGCCGGCCGGCGGCGGCCCGCGCTCGCGCCGGCGTGGCCGCACGGGTTTGACAGGGCGCCCCGCGGGCGGATAGGCTGCGTCGATGATCTCGCTGCGCCCCGCCCTGTCCATGACGCCCTCGCTGCTACTAGCGATGGGCCGGGGTCGCACGCTGCCCGCACCGGGCTGACCGAGCCAGTCCAGCGCGCCACCCCGGCCCGCCCCGTTCCCCGACCGATGCTCGGGGCCACGGGAGGCGACGGCCACGCTCATCGCTTCCTCCGCCCCGGGTCACGGTCGATCCCCGACCCCGACCGACCCCGAGAGCCCAGGCCATGACGATGACACCCCCCGCCGGAAAGTACCGACCGTTCCCGAGCATCGACCTGCCCGACCGCCGCTGGCCGTCGCGCACCATCGACCGCGCGCCGCGCTGGCTGTCGACCGACCTGCGCGACGGCAACCAGGCGCTGTTCGAGCCGATGGACACCGCGCGCAAGCTGCGGATGTTCGAGACGCTGCTCAAGATCGGCGTCAAGGAGATCGAGGTCGGCTTTCCCGCCGCGTCGCAGACGGATTTCGACTTCGTGCGCCACGTGATCGAGTCGGGCCTCGTGCCGGACGACGTGGTGATCAGCGTGCTCACGCAGGCACGCGAGGACCTGATCGCGCGATCGATCGAGTCGCTGGCGGGCGCCCGGCGGGCGGTCGTGCACCTGTACAACGCGACCGCGCCGGTGTTCCGTCGCGTGGTGTTCGGCATGAGCCAGGACGAGGTGATGGCGCTCGCGGTGCGCAGCACGCGCTTCGTCCGCGCGCAGCTCGAGGCACGCCCGGAAACGGAGTGGGGCTTCGAATACAGCCCCGAAGTGTTCTCGTCGACCGAACTGCCCTTCGCCCGCGACGTGTGCGCGGCCGTGATGGACGCCTGGGGCGCGACACCGCAGCGACCGGTGATCCTGAACCTGCCCGCCACGGTCGAATGCGCGATGCCCAACGTGTACGCCGACCAGATCGAGTGGATGCACCGCAACCTGCCGAACCGCGAGTCGGCCGTGATCTCCGTGCATCCGCACAACGACCGCGGCACCGCGGTCGCCGCGGCCGAGCTGTCGGTGCTCGCGGGCGCGCAGCGCATCGAGGGCTGCCTGTTCGGCAACGGCGAGCGCACCGGCAACGTCGACCTGGTCACGCTCGCGCTGAACCTCTACACGCAGGGCATCGACCCCGGGCTCGATTTCTCCGACATCAACGCGGTGGCGCGCACCGTCGAGCAGTGCAACCAGCTGCCGATCCATCCCCGCCATCCGTACGTCGGCGACCTGGTCTTCACCGCGTTCTCGGGCTCGCACCAGGACGCCATCAAGAAGGGGTTCGCCGCGCAGGCGCCGGACGCCGCGTGGGAGGTCCCCTACCTTCCGATCGACCCGGCCGATCTCGGGCGCAGCTACGAGTCGGTGATCCGCGTAAACAGCCAGTCCGGCAAGGGCGGCATCTCGTTCCTGCTCGAACGACACCACGGCCTCGTGATGCCGCGCCGGCTGCAGGTCGAGTTCAGCACGATCGTCCAGCGTCACACCGACACGCACGGCAGCGAGGTCACGGCCGATCAGCTCTGGACGCTGTTCTCGAGCGAGTACCTCGACGAGGGCGCGCGCATCCGACTGCTGGCGCATCGGATGGTCGGCAGCGACCGCGGCCATCAGGTCGAGCTCGAGGTGTCGATCGACGGCGAGCCGCACCTGCTGCGCGGCGACGGCAACGGGCCCATCGACGCGGCGGTCAACGCCCTCGGCCTGCCGATCCGCGTCGACGCCTACGAAGAGCGCTCGATCGACTCGGGCGCCGACGCACGGGCCGTCGCCTTCATCGAGGCGGCCTGCGACGGGGCGGCGGGCACGCGCTTCGGCGTGGGCATCGACCGCAGCATCGTGGTGGCATCGCTGCGGGCACTGATCTCGGCGGCGAACCGGCTCGGGCTCGCCGACCGTCGGGTGGGCGGAGAGACCCGTCGCGCGGCCTGACCGCAGGCCGCGCCGGTCGCCCGGCACCGGTCGCCGAGACACCGCCGGGTCCGGCCGTCGCGGCGCTTTGACGCCGCGACGGCGGGCATGCCACCATGCCCCGCCGGTGCGACGCGCGACGGAACGTGACGCTCGACCCTCGGAGCACAGCCGTCCGGCGGCGGCGCCCGGCGATCCAGTCGGAACGACATGACGAACGAGCCGGTCGATTCAGTCGTCGCCCCGTCCGCGGCCCACGGCCCTGCGACGCCGCGGACGCTTCGCGGCGTGCTGCGCTGGCTGCTGATCGCCCCGCTGGTGCCGCTCGCGCTCGTCTCGGGCGTGTTCGTCTGGACCCAGCTGCAGGCGAACCGCGACACGGTCTACGCGGAACTCGCGCGCGACGCCGGCACGCTCGCCGCCGCGGTGGACCAGGAGGTCGAGATCGGCCGATCGATCCTCGGCACGCTGGCCGCCTCGGAGCTGATCGACCGTCGCGACTGGGAGGGCTTCCGCAAGCTCTCGATCGGTGCGCTGAACGGCCGGCCGGACACCTGGATCGCGCTCGGCGAGGTGTCCGGCCTCCAGGTGATGCGCACCTTCGAACCGGTGGCCGCGCCGACGATGAACCCGAACACGTTCGCGCGGCAGAACGCCGAGGTCGCGTGGCGGGGCCGCCCCCTGCCGGTCAGCACGCAGGGCCTGAGCGATCGGGTGATCCGCGGTGATGGGCCCGCGAACACCGGGCTGTACTTCGGAGCGGCGATCCGCCGGCCCGCGGTGGCGATCGGCGTGCCGGTCATGCGCGAAGGCCGCGTCACGCACGTGCTGATCATGGGATTCGCGCCGGACCGGCTGGCGCAGCTGTTCATTCGCGCGGCCGGCACCGACGGCCCGCGTGCGGCGCTCGTCGACGCCGAGGGCCGCGTCATCGCCGCCAGCCACGACTCCGAGGAGGCGACCGGTCGCATCGTCCCCGACGCGTTGCGGCAGCGGCTCGCGGCGTCCGCGGACGGCATCCACGAGGGTCCGGACAGCACCGGCGAGCAGGTGCTCGCCGCCTATCGGCGAACGGACCTCACCGACTGGTCCGTCGCGGTCGCCCACCCTCGGGCGACGGCGTTCTCGCAGGCCTGGCGGGCCTTCGCGCTGTGGTCGGCGCTGCTTGCGACGCTGCTCGCCGTCAGCGCATGGACGGCGCGCTCGCTGTGGCTGCGACTGGCCCCCCCGCTGGTCGCCATGGGCCGGGCGGCCCGACAGATCCAGCAGGGCCGGCCGCCCGAGCTGCCGTCGAGCGGCGTCGCCGAGATCGAGGAGCTCGGCGCACTCCTCCGGGAAGCCGCCGGCGCGGAGGCCCGCAACCGCGACGAGACGCTGCGTCGGGCCGTCGCCGAGGAGGCAGCGCGCGCCCGCGAGGCGAGCGAGCGGCTGCTGCGGCGAGTCCTCGACAACGTGCATGCCTCGGTCGCCGTCCTGGACGCGAAGGGCCGCCTGCTCGAGGCCAACCTGTCGCCGGTCGAGCGATCGGGCCTGTCGCGGGCCGAACTGATCGGCGTGCCGTTCTGGGACGAGCCGTGGTGGTCCCACGACGAGACGATGCGCGCCCTCGTCCGCGACGCGGTCGGGCGCGCCGCCGCGGGCGAGACGGTCCGCAACGACGTGACCGCGGCGGTCCGGGGCGGCGCGCCGATCTCGGTCGACCTGCAGATCGCGCCGCTGCGCGACGAATCCGGCGCGGTCACGCTGCTGATCGTCTGCGGCGTCGACGTGACCGAGCGCGAGCGCACCGCCGCCGCGCTGCGCGAGGCCGACCGCCAGAAGGACGAGTTCCTGGCGATCCTGTCGCACGAGCTGCGCAATCCGCTCGCTCCGATCCGCGCCGCGAGCCATGTGATCCGCCAGCGCAACCCGCAGGACCCTGCGCTCGCGATGGCCGGCGACGTCATCGAGCGCCAGGTCCGGCAGCTGGTGCGGCTGGTCGACGACCTGCTCGAGGTCTCGCGCATCACCCAGGGCCGCATCGAGCTGCAGCGCGGCACGGAGCCGCTCGCCGGTGTCGTCGGCGCGGCGATCGAGGCGGCGCGGCCGGCGATCGAGGCGGCCGGGCATCGTCTGAGCGTCACGCTGCCGGAGCGGCCGCTGGTGGTGGAGGCCGATGCGGCCCGGCTGTCGCAGGCGATCCTCAACGTGCTGAACAACGCCGCCCGGTACACGCCCCGCGGCGGGCACATCGCGGTGCGCGTCGAGCGCGACGGCGCGCAGGCGCGCGTGTCGATCGAGGACGACGGAATCGGGATCGACGCCGAGACCCTGCCGAGGATCTTCGAGATGTTCGTGCAGGGCGATCGCGATGCCGGCGGCGGCGGCGGCGGCGGCGGACTGGGCATCGGGCTGGCGCTGGCCCGCCGCCTCGTCGAGATGCACGGCGGGACGATCCGCGCCTGGAGCGACGGCGCGGGTCGGGGCAGCCGGTTCGAGATCGCCCTGCCCTGCCTCGCCGAGGACGATCCGCGGCAACGGGACGCAGCGCTGTCCGCGGCCGCGCATCCGGCGGACCGGCGACGCGTGCTGGTCGTCGACGACAACGTCGATGCGGCCACCACGCTGCAGATCTCGCTCGAGCTCGACGGACACGAGGTCCGGACGGTCCATGACGGTCTTGGCGCGCTCGAGGCCGTCGCCGCCGAGCGGCCGGACGCCGTGCTGCTCGACATCGGCCTGCCCGACATCGACGGCCTGGAGGTGGCGCGCCGACTGCGCGCCCGGTACGGCCGCGACTGCCCGAGGCTGATCGCCGTCAGCGGCTGGGGCCAGGAGGCCGACAAGCGCCGGGCCGCCGAGGCCGGGTTCGAGCGGCACTTCACCAAGCCGGTCGAGCCGTCGACGATCGCCGAGGTGCTCGCCGCCTCGCCCTCGCTCTCGCCCTCGGACGAAGCGCCGGCCCGGGCGGCCTGAGCGCACGCCCGGAGCCCTCCCGGGAGGCCTTGGTATGATCCACGCACCATGACGCCCGTCCGCCCGCTTCCCCGCCTGCGCCGCCACCTGGCAGCGGCCGCGCTCGTGCTGGCGGCATTGGGGTCGGCGGGCGCGATCGCGCAGATCGCCCGGACCCTGCCCGAAGGCGCCGAGGCCGGACGCCTGCGGATCGGGGTGTTTCCCGTGGCCTCGATCGACGGACGCGAAGTGCGGCTGGGCCCGGGCACCCGCATCTACGACGAGAACAACATGATCCGCCCGCCCGGGATGGTCGACGGCGAGCGCAAGGTGGCCTACGTGCGCGGCCAGCTCGGCGAGGTCGTCCGGGTCTGGCTCCTGTCCGACGCGGAGTTCCGCGACCTGAACGCTCGAATCGCCGCGGCCCGCCGCGCGGCCCAGCAGCGCTGACCCCCGGCTGCGCCGCGCTGCCCGCGCCGCGCGGCCCCACCCGCCCGAGCCCATGACCACCAAGCTGTACCTGCGGACCTTCGGCTGCCAGATGAACGAGTACGACTCGGCCAAGATGGTCGACCTGCTCGGCGCATCGCAGGCCGACGGCGTCGAGATGACCGACGATCCGGCGCTCGCGGACATCGTCCTGTTCAACACCTGCTCGGTCCGGGAGAAGGCGCAGGAGAAGGTGTTCTCCGACCTCGGCCGACTGCGTACGCTCAAGAAGGAGCGGCCCGAGCTGGTGATCGGCGTGGGCGGCTGCGTCGCGAGCCAGGAGGGTGCGAACATCGTCAGCCGCGCGCCGTACGTCGACGTGGTGTTCGGCCCGCAGACCCTGCACCGCCTGCCCGCGCTGATCGACGCGCGCCGCCGTACCGGCCGCGCGCAGGTCGACATCAGCTTCCCCGAGATCGAGAAGTTCGATCACCTGCCCCCGGCCCGCGTCGAGGGCGCGAGTGCCTTCGTGTCGATCATGGAAGGGTGCAGCAAGTACTGCAGCTTCTGCGTGGTGCCCTACACCCGCGGCGAGGAGGTCTCGAGGCCCTTCGAGGACGTGCTGGTCGAGGTCGCGGGCCTCGCCGAGCAGGGCGTGCGCGAGGTGACGCTGCTCGGCCAGAACGTCAACGCCTACCTGGGCGCGACCGGCGCGGGCGACGAGACGGCCGACTTCGCGATGCTCCTCGACTACGTGGCCGAGATGCCGGGCATCGAGCGGATCCGCTACACGACCTCCCATCCGCTCGAGTTCTCCCAGCGCCTGATCGATGCGCACGGCTCGATCGCCAAGCTCGCCGGTCACGTCCACCTGCCGGTGCAGTCCGGCTCGGACCGGGTGCTCGCCGCGATGAAGCGCGGCTACACCGTGCTCGAGTACAAGTCGATCATCCGCCGGCTGCGTGCGGCGCGGCCGGACGTGTCCATCACCTCGGACTTCATCGTCGGGTTCCCCGGCGAGACCGAGTCCGACTTCGAGCGCACCATGACGCTGATCGAGGACGTCGGCTTCGACGGCTCGTTCTCCTTCGTCTACTCGTCGCGCCCCGGCACCCCGGCCGCCGACCTCGCCGACGACACCCCGCAGTCGCTCAAGCTCGAACGTCTGCGCCGTCTTCAGGCGGCGACGGATGCGCACGCGCAGCGCATCTCGCAGGCGATGGTCGGCTCGATGCAGCGCGTGCTGGTCGAGGGTCCGTCCAGGAAGGATCCGGCGGAGCTCGCCGGACGCACCGAGAACAACCGGGTGGTGAACTTCCTGGGCGCGCCGCGCCTGGTCGGGCAGCTCGTCGACCTGCGGATCACGGCGGCACTGCCGCATTCGCTGCGCGGCGAACTGCCGCTGCGGGACTGAACGGATGGCCGGAGGTCCGCCGGTCGTATCCTACGGCGTCGACCGGGGCCCTCCCGCGCCGGTCCGGCCCGGCGATGCCGTCGGCACCCCGGTAGACTCCGCAGGCAACCGGATCGAGACAGCTTGAAGAGCAGCATCCTGCAATACCGGCCCTCCGAGGCCGACAACCGCCGACTCGCGAACCTGTGCGGGGCGGTCGACGACAACCTCCGGCAGATCGAGGAGGCCTACGACGTCCGGATCGCCCGTCGGGCGGACACCTTCTCGGTCGAGGGGGCCGGTGCGCAGACGCGGCACGCCGTGCGGGCACTCGAGCACTTCTACCAGCAGGCCGATGCGCCGCTGAGCGTCGAGGACATCCAGCTCGGGCTCGTCGAGCTGCGTGTGCCGCGGGCCCGCGGCAGCGCCGCGCCATCGACGACGCCCCCCGCCGCGGCGGCAGCGGGGGCCGCGGCCGCCCCCGGCGACGAATCGCCGGTGCTGCACACCCGACGGGCCGACCTGCAGGGACGCACGCCCCGCCAGCGCGAGTACCTGCGCAACATCATGGCGCACGACATCACGTTCGGCATCGGGCCGGCCGGCACCGGCAAGACCTACCTGGCGGTGGCCTGCGCGGTCGATGCGCTCGAGCGCGACGCGATCAAGAAGATCGTGCTGACGCGCCCCGCGGTCGAGGCCGGCGAACGCCTCGGCTTCCTGCCGGGCGATCTCGCGCAGAAGGTCGACCCCTATCTGCGGCCGCTCTACGACGCGCTCTACGACCTGATGGGATTCGATCGCGTGGCGAAGATGTTCGAGCGCCAGGCGATCGAGATCGCGCCGCTCGCCTACATGCGCGGGCGCACGTTGAACACGGCCTTCATCATCCTCGACGAGGCGCAGAACACCACGCCCGAGCAGATGAAGATGTTCCTCACCCGGATCGGCTTCGGCTCGCGCGCGGTGGTCACCGGCGACATGACCCAGATGGACCTGCCGCGCGGGCAGCCGTCGGGCCTGATCGAGGCGCGGCGCGTGCTGCGCGACGTGCGCGGCATCGCCTTCTCCGAATTCGACAGCAGCGACGTGGTCCGCCACCCGCTCGTCGCACGCATCGTCGATGCCTACGAACGCCACGCGCCGCGCGATCCGCAATAGGGCGGCCGCACCTCGCCTCGCCCTGTCGGTGCAGCACGAGCCGCAGGCCGGCGAGTGCCCCGCCGACCGGGCACAGCTGCGTCGCTGGGCTCGGGCCGCGCTCGAGCGCGACGCCACGCTGACGCTGCGTTTCGTCGGGGCGCGCGAAGGCCGTGCCCTGAACGCGCAGTACCGGGGTCGCGACTATGCGACCAACGTCCTCACCTTCGCCTACGACGAGCAGGGCGACGAAGTCGCCTCGGGGTCCGCAGGTCCCGTGCAGGCGGACATCGTGATCTGCCTGCCGGTGGTGGTCCGCGAGGCGCGCGCCCAGAAGAAGCCGCTGCGCGACCACCTCGCCCATCTGGTGGTCCACGGCGTGCTGCACGCGCAGGGCATGGACCACGAGGACGACGAAGAGGCGCACGCGATGGAGACCCGCGAGACCGAGGTGCTGCGACGGTTCCGCATCGCCGACCCCTACCTCTGAGCGGCGTCGCGGGGAGCGTGGCGAGCGACGCCGGCGCGCTTGGTCGCCCCCTGCATCTCCGGTATCCTCGGCCGGTCCCGACTCTCCCCGTCCACGATGTCCGATCCTGCTCAGAGCCGGACGCGCCCTTCCCTGCTCGAGCGCATGTCGGCGATGCTGCTGCGCACCCCCGACGACCGCGAGCAGCTGCTCGGGCTGCTGCGCCGTTCGCAGGAGCGCGACCTCCTCGACGCCGAGGCGATGTCGATGATCGAGGGCGTGCTGAAGGTGGCCGAGCTGTCGGCCTCCGACATCATGGTGCCGCGCTCGCAGATGGACGTCATCGACGTGTCGCAGCCGACCGCCGACATCGTCGCGTTCGCGATCCGCACCGCGCACTCCCGCTTTCCGGTCGTCGAGGACGAGCGCGACAACGTCATCGGCATCCTGCACGCCAAGGACCTGCTGCGGCTGTACGCCGCCCCGGGCACCACGGTGCGATCGCTGCTGCGTCCGGCGACGCTGATCCCCGGGTCGCTGCGCCTGAACGTGCTGCTGCGCGACTTCCGCAGCAACCGCAAGCACCTGGCGGTCGTCGTCGACGAGTACGGCGGCGTCTCGGGCCTGATCACCATCGAGGACGTGCTCGAGCAGATCGTCGGCGAGATCGAGGACGAGTTCGACCTCGACGAGAGCGCCGGCAACGTGCTCGAGCTCGAGCCCGGCCCGAACGGGCCGCGCTGGCGCGTCCATGCGCTGACCCCGGTCACGCAGTTCAACGAGCGGTTCGGCACCGAGCTGGACGATTCGGAGAGCGACACCGTCGGGGGACTGGTGGCCGAGCGGCTGGGCAGCGTGCCGCGGCGCGGCGACTCGGTGGTCCTCGGTCGCTGGCGCGTCGACGTGCTGCGCGCGGACGCGCGCGCGGTGCGGCTGCTGCGGGTCGAGGCCCGCCCCGATGACGCGCCCGTCGAGACGCGCTGAGCCGTCGGCCTTCGCATCCCGCGCGGGCGCGCGCTCGCGGGCCGCGGCCGCCCTGGCCGCACTCGGGCTCGGCCTGGTACACGCCGCGAGCTTCTCGCCGCTCGAGCACTGGACCCTCGCGCTGGCGGCACTGGCCGGTCTGTTCGGGCTGCTGAGGATCGTCCACGCCCGCGGCGCATCGCCCCTGGCGCAGGCCGGACTCACCCTGCTCTTCGGGCTCGGCTGGTTCGCTGCGGGGCTCGCGTGGCTGTACATCAGCATGCACCGCTACGGCGGCATGCCCGCGCCGATGGCGGTGGCGGCCGTCGTGCTGTTCGCCGCCTACCTGTCGCTGTACCCGGCGCTGGCCGTCGGGGTCGCGGCGCGCTGGGGTGCGGCACGCTCGCCGCTCGCGCGCGCGCTCGGCCTGGCCGGCGCATGGACGGTCGGCGAACTGGCGCGCGGCTGGGCGTTCACCGGCTTCCCATGGCTCGCGGTGGGCTACGCGCAGCTCGACGGTCCGCTCGACCGGCTGGCACCGGTGCTGGGGGTGCACGGCGTCGGCGCGGCCGCCGCGCTGGTCGCGGCCCTGCTCGCCGCGCTGATTCCGGGTGCGGGCGCCGCGCTCGGACGCACGGGCCTGCCGGCGGCGGCCGTGGCCGTCGCACTGGTCGTCGGACCGCTCGCGGTGCCGCGCGACGCCTGGACCCGGGCGCACGGCGCGCCGCTGTCGGTCCGGCTCGTGCAGGGCAACGTCGAGCAGGACATGAAGTTCCGCCCGGACCGCACGCTCGCCGCGATGCGCGACTACGCGCAGCGCTTCGTCGAGGGCGGGGCCACGCTGACGATCCTGCCCGAGACCGCCTGGACCGCCCCCTGGGACCGGACACCGGCACCGATCGCGCAGGCGATGCTCGAGCACGTGGCGCGCGGCCACGCCCTCGCGCTCGGCGTACCGACCCTCGTGCAGCCGACCGGACCGGGCGACGGCGTCCGGATCGCGAACAGCGTGCTCATGATGCGGCCCGGCGTCCCCGTCGACCCCTCCGACTCCGGGCAGCGCTACGACAAGCACCATCTCGTTCCGTTCGGCGAGTTCGTGCCCTGGGGCTTTCGCTGGTTCGTCGACCTGATGACGATCCCCCTCGGCGATTTCTCCCGCGGCGCCGCGGTGCAGCCCGCCTTCACCGTCGGCGACCAGCGGATCGCCTTCAACATCTGCTACGAGGACCTGTTCGGCGAGGAGATCCGTCTCGCCCTGCCGGGCGAGGGCGGCGCGACCGTCCTCGCGAACGTCAGCAACATCGCGTGGTTCGGGCGCTCGCACGCGCTGCCGCAGCACCTCGCGATCGCACGCATGCGCACGCTCGAGACCGGGCGGCCGATGCTGCGCGCGACGAACACCGGCGTGACGGCGGCGATCGACGCGTCCGGACGCGTGATCGCGGCGCTCGAGCCGAACACCGCCGGCGTGCTCGATGCGCGCGTGCAGGGCACCACCGGCCTCACGCCGTTCGCGCGACGGGGCCACGCACCGGTCCTCGCGCTGTCGCTGGCAGCGATCGCGCTGGCGATCGTCGCCGCGCGGGCCGGTCGCGCGGGCCGAAGCCGCTAGAATCGCGGTTTACCTCTCCAGCCGCCGGACGCCCCGCGCGGGGCCCGACACCACGATGCTCAGCTTTCAGCACCTGATCCTGCGACTGCAGGAGTACTGGGACCGCCAGGGATGCGCGCTGCTGCAGCCCTACGACATGGAGGTCGGGGCCGGGACCTTCCACACCGCGACCTTCCTGCGCGCGATCGGCCCCGAGCCCTGGCGCGCCGCGTACGTGCAGCCCTCGCGCCGCCCGAAGGACGGGCGCTACGGCGACAACCCGAACCGGCTCCAGCACTACTACCAGTTCCAGGTCGTGCTCAAGCCGTCGCCGCCCGACATCCTCGAGCTGTACCTCGGCTCGCTGCGCGCCCTAGGCATCGACACCGAGCGCAACGACATCCGCTTTGTCGAGGACGACTGGGAGTCGCCGACGCTGGGAGCGTGGGGTCTGGGCTGGGAGGTCTGGCTCAACGGCATGGAGGTCACGCAGTTCACGTACTTCCAGGAGGTCGGCTCGCTGAAGTGCCAGCCGATCACCGGCGAGATCACCTACGGGCTCGAGCGCCTCGCCATGTACCTGCAGCGGGTCGAGAGCGTCTACGACCTCGTGTGGACCGACGGCGTGACGTACCGCGACGTCTACCATCAGAACGAGGTGGAGCAGTCGACCTACAACTTCGAGCAGTCGAACGCAGCGATGCTGTTCCGTCACTTCGACGAGTACGAGGCCGAGGCGCAGCGGCTCATCGCCGCCGAGCTGGCGCTGCCGGCCTACGAGATGGTCATGAAGTGCAGCCACACCTTCAACCTGCTCGACGCGCGCGGCGCGATCTCGGTCACCGAGCGGGCCGGCTACATCGGCCGCGTGCGCGCCCTGGCCCGCGCGGTCGCGCAGGCCTACTTCACGTCGCGCGAGCGGCTCGGATTCCCGATGGCGGCACCCGCCGTCCGGGTCGCCTGAGGCCGGGATGAG
>Ga0105105_10000028_pt1 | contig 58544 bp, 55 predicted proteins | sample PPLLaktember2015_4_FD_79108 | JGI IMG/M metagenome (GOLD analysis project Ga0105105, IMG submission 79108) | Freshwater sediment microbial communities from Prairie Pothole Lake near Jamestown, North Dakota, USA - PPLs Lake P8 Core (1) Depth... | ecosystem: Environmental > Aquatic > Freshwater >...
ACGGGCTCCAGTTAGGTATGATTACAAGAGGGTCATCTGACGTATGATGAGTAACTGGAGCGATGACCTAAGAAGAGACCCGTCGATCTGGGTTCAAATCCCAGTGCTCCCATCCAAGTTAACGTGATAATAAAAGAGGTAGAAAAAAAATGAAACCAAGTCTAAAAAACATCAATGCATATACGATTGTTGCACTTATTGTTTTAATAGCAGGACTTCTTCTTTATATCTCCTGGGGTCTTCGCTTTAATATCTGGTATGACATTGGTATCTATTCTATAACAATCATCTTAGTCCTCGGTGGCCTAATTGGAACGATTCTGTCCCTCACCTTTGAAAAGACTGAAGATGGGAAAGAATAGGTTTTTTTCCTTTGGCAATTGCGAAGATTTATATAGCGTATCGCGGTAAGTGATTATCAATGGAACAGGAAGAGATGCTGAGAAAATATTCTGGTGAATGGATTTTATTGTTCAATGATGAAATTGTTGACCATAGCCTGAACCTTGAAGACGTGCTACGAGTTGCTGATGAGAAGTTTCCCGCAGAGAAATTCCCTGCTGATACCATCAAGATATCAAAAGTATTATCTGGCAGTATTCATTTACATTAGGATACTCATGTCTGAAACACCGTTCATCTTTGAATATAAGAATTATCCATTAATTCCTATCAAGTTTTTCACAAAGAACCAAGAAACACCGATGATTGATGCACTGCTCGATTCTGGTGGGGATTTTATCGTTATACCTTATGCTATTGCGAAATATTTACGACTGAAATTGGAAAAAGCAGGGTGTGTCGATACCGCAGCTGGGGAAACAACGCTGTATAAAACAATGCTGAACATGGTTATCTTTGATGAGGATCGAAAATACACGTACGAGAACCTTGAGGTTCATGTCTCCGATCGTAATGATCTACCTGTTCTTCTCGGGAGAAGCCCTATTTTTGAGGATCATGAGATTCTCTTTCAGAAGCATCAAAACAAGCTGATTTTACAACCGATTCAACACCAGTGAGACATTTGGTACTTTTTTAGCGGATGCTTAGAGAAACTTTAAATCAACCTTGCATGATTCTGATTCAGAGGAACAGATTATGCCATATATGTATGAAGGATGGACCTTGTATAAGAGGGATGTCACCCTCAAAGGCGGACGGAAGCAAACGATTTATTTCTTCAGTAAAAGATCACCCAAAAGTGGAACGCCCTGTGAGTTACCACCAGGATATGGTGTTGGCGTCAATAAACGCACCGGACTTCCCTATCTAAAGAAGAAATAACACCATTTTTTTTTATAAAATATTCTTGAGAATCCTGAATAATAATCTTCAGGTTTCTCATGTTTTTTTGTATTATTATTCAAGTATTTTATACCCGTCCTCAAGGTTGATCTTGGAAATCACAAGTGGTGCTGGTTTGTTTTGAGGGGATTTTATTTCTTTGACCTCTTTGACCGTGATTTTAACCGCTGGACCACATTTCTCTCGGTATTTTTCATAGACCTTTTTAAAAATAAAATCTAACGGTGGGTCTGTATCACGAAGATCGTTGTCAACAACAAGATGGATCTCAATTTCATCAATCTTGTTTTGAATGGTCTGGAAATTGGTTATTTTATAGGTTTTCAGCTCTGTGAGAACTAAAGAGACTAGTTCAAATGATGCGGCAGGATACACACGTCCATCTGGCAGGATCACTCTTGCACTGATTCTTCCTTCCACGCCATTTTTAAAAATTGGGGTATGATCACCGCATGGACACTGATATCCTTCAACCAAGGTGACCCAATCATCCATTCCCGTGTATCTGATAATTGGTGTTCCTCTTCCAAATAGCCGTGTGACAACAATATGTCCTCGTTCACCGAAGTTTAGGAGATTGTTGTGTTCATCGATGACTTCGACATGGTAAAAATCATTATTGATATGCCAACTTCCTTTGAGGCATTCATAGGCAATGGTGCCGCATGCTTCAACTGATTGGTATAAATTGACGATGGGGCAGTCAAACGCATTGTGGATATAGTCATGGGTGTATTGGTCCATCGTGTATCCTCCCACTTGAAGTATTTTTGGGTTGATGGTGTCGCAGTACCCTTTCTTTTTGAAATATGCAAGATGTTGCAGTATGATTGGATAGGTGTAGATGATGTCAGGTTGGAATTCATTGAGTTTTTTTATGATTTCTTTTATCGGGTCAAACGCGTTCATGGAGATATAGTTCTTTGATTTTCGAAACAGTTGTGTGTAATTTAGTATTGCATCATCGTAGACTCTGTCGATTCTCCCCTTATGGAATGTCCCAATGCTTGCTATTTTTGCTGTTCTGACATTGTAGTGGTAGGTTTTCCCTTGCCGTACAGACTGCAGTACTCCTTGAGCAAGAGTCGGAAAATCGACGTAGACTGAGACAGGTTTTCCTGTCGAGCCGCTCGTGCTTGCGACATATGCTTTTGTTTTATCCACATGAATGGGGAGAATCCCGTCTGGGTACTGTTCCACGATATCCTTTTTTGTGATGAAGGGAAGCTTTGTGATATCCTGTATTCCTTTGATGTCCTCTGGTTTTATTCCCGCTGCTTTGTATTTTTTCTGATATAAGGGTACTGTGTAAGCGTACCGAATGACATCACGTAATGCCTTATCCCTATATTTTTGCATTTTTTTAGAATCATAGTTCTTCAACCGTGATGGTACTGTCAGATAATTTTTTAAAAACGGTAGTCCATTGAACGGATTTAGAAATGGATTCATGTGCTCTCGTTTTAGAACATACAATTATTAATATAATTTGTCATATGCTCAGATTGAACAAGGTGGATAACATAGCAACAGATAGGAACCTGGACGATGAGTATCTCGACCGGATCAAAGACACGACGTTTCAGCCTGTTTTCATCTTAGGTCTTCATCGTTCTGGAACAACGATCCTTTACAGAATGTTAAATGAGACAAAGAACTTTGATGTGCTCACCTTGTATCATGTGTTGAATTTCGATCGCCTCCTCTATGATCATTTCAATAAAAAGGTTGAGGAAGAAAAACGCAAAATTAATCAGGTGTTGAAAGCGAAAAGGATAACGAACAGGAAAACGGATACTATTGAGGTCACCGCAGAGTATGAACATGAGTATGTCTATATCTTTTCAGAACGGAATTATCCGCGCACAATAACTGAGAAAAACAAAGAGTTGTTTGAACTCCTCTGTAAAAAAATGAAGGTTCTGTCTGGATCTGACAAGCCAGTTCTTCTGAAAAATCCGTATGATTATGGGAACTTTCTGTCTATTAAGAAACTGTATCCGCATGCGAAATTCGTTTTTATTCAGAGAAATCCACTTGATGTGATAAGCTCGACGATGAAACTGTGGAAGACCCGGTTAAAGGTCAGGGATGAGTTTGTCTCGATGTACTCTAAAGAGAGTGCTGCGATGTATACAAATCCGCTGATTCTTTTTTGTTATCGATTATTTTTCACCTTACGATTTCCCCCTGGGGTCTTTGAAGTGTTCTGGCGATCGAAGATGGGGACGGACTCCTATTTAAGGAACCTAAAATATCTTTCAAGCAGCGACTATATCTCGATTCGCTATGAAGATCTCTGTGAAAAACCAGGTGAGGTCATTACAACGATATTGAGGTTCCTTGGGATGAGGTCTGAGAAGGATTTCACAGGGTATATCAAACCAAGAAAACTCAAGTTAGAACCAGAAGTGTCTTTTTTGAAAAAATTTATTTATACATGGATGAAAGCGTATTTTAACTGTTTTGGGTACACTTTCTGATGTAGTATCTTTGTTTAATCATTTTCATAATATCGTACTTTGATTAAATTGCAGACACTGCAGTTTCGATGCATGAGATCCGGTATTGGGCAATTTTTACAGATTTCATTCATGACATATTATATAGTAAAAAATAACTATTATAGTTTTTTCAGGAAACGTCATTCAATTGACCACTAAATAGATAATTAATTTGAATTGTTTAATAATTTAATGGAAATTTATGAAAAAATATTTAAATTGACAAGTCATTCTGAGAGATATGGATGAACTAGACGAAAAAATCCTAACAATATTAAACGAGGATGCACGCAAAAGCTACCGAGAAATCGCCCGGGAACTGAAAGTCTCATTAACCACAGTTTCCAACAGGATAAAAAGAATGGAAACTGACAAAGTAATTGAGCGGTATATTCCGCTCATCAACCAAGAAAAAATCGGATACGATTTGACCGCGGTCATAAATGTGAAGATCTCCCATGGGAAACTCATCGAGGTGCAAGAAAGGATATCAAAGGATAAACATGTGAGCGGGGTGTATGACATCACTGGAGAATGGGATTCCTTAATCATCGCACATTTTAAAGACAGAAGAGATTTAAACGGATTTATCAAAGGTGTTTTATCGATTGAAAATGTCGAAAAAACAAACACCCAGATTGTCCTAAATATCGTAAAAAATGAAAAAAGAGTAATGAAGTAATTAATTTACACTGTGATACTGATGATTCAGTGGGCCCGTTGAGATTTGAACTCAAGTCACTAGCACCCCAAGCTAGAAGGATACCAAGCTACCCCACGGGCCCAAGGGAGAACGGCTATCCCTTCTTTGAAAATCTAATGCGTGCATACTAGAAAGCCTTAATATACTTTATTAGATGAAGACCTCGTATGGATTTTGATGTTTTTACCTTGCTTGGGTTCGCCGCTGGGACTGTTACATCCATTGGTTTCATCCCTCAACTGATCCGTGGATGCCGGACCAAAAAACTCCATGACGTCTCCTATTGGATGCCATTAGTCCTTGCCAGTGGGATGCTCCTTTGGCTTTTCTACGGGTTTATACGCAATGATATCACGATTATTGTAGCAAATTCCTTTGGCGTCTCCTGCAATATCTTGCTGATTGGTATGAAAAAATGGTATACCTCTAGGGGTGGCTCTTGATTTTCACACAATATCTTCACACAATATCTTAAATACTATGATACTGCATACATCCCGGAAATCAGGAACCCACTGGCTCCATTCCTCAAGTGAATAGCTATGGAACAACGTACAACACGTAAAACCATTCTAGATACGATTGCAATATTCTTCATAAAAAAGTTTGCAAATTGTTTCTGGGAAGTTGCAGACACTTGCTCATATAAAAACGATGCAATTACCAAACTTTATAATAAAACAATAGGAAAAGAATACCGCAAAGAATATGAAAACTGCGCAATGTCCGCTCATTCGAACATCTTACATATCGGATGTGGAGCCTATCCTTTAACTGAAATTATCCTTGCGAGCTGTACCAAGGGCAAGATAATTGGTATCGATAAAAATAATCAGTCTTTACAACGAGGACAACAAGTGATAAAAAGGAATAAACTTGACAATCGTATCATCCTGAAGCACGGTGATGGTCTTGATTTTCCTGTCGAAGAATTCGATATGGTTATTGTTTCAAGCTGCTCCCAACCGAAAGTTAAAATCCTCGAGCATCTCTTTCGAAGAGTTAAATCACAGAGTACCATCATAGTACGAGAGGTTGATATCGCAACCAAAGACATCTTGAATTATATCGATGCACACCCAAATGTTGAATTGAAACAACAAATCCGCCATAATCCTTTCCCGTTTTTTGAACCAATCGGATGGACTACCTTCTGTTTGACAAAAAAATAAGGAACACCCATTTCTCATGGCTATCGGGGCTATACAATAAAGTGATCTTTAAAGGTGAAACGTCCCTTCTCTGCGTGAAAGCAGGTCATCGGAACAAATGTCATCACTCCAGGGTCAGCATCGCAAATCGTATTTTTTTTCCGGTGCATCTGATTTTTTTGTTTTTGATGTGCCGCCTTTTGAGCAATAGGGGTCCTCTGATACGATTGCATCAAATGGTTCTTTTCCCTCTCGCAATGCATAAGTAAATGCTATCCCTCGGCATCCAACACAATAGGTTTCTCTATATTCACATTTTCCGCATTTTCCCTCGAGTTGTTTGTATGCGTTCCTTGCTTTTTGGATGAAGGGATCCTTCATCACCTCAGCTAATGTCATTCCATTTTTGTTGCTTGGTCTGACATTCAAATTGGTAATAAGGACTGCTGCGCATGGTCGCGCGTATCCTTCGACGGTGATACACATGCTGTACTCGAGTTGTCTGCAACCAGCGCCTGTCAACGGCATGTAGGGAACCCAGGTGTATCCATATTCTTTTTGATCGATCTCGAGGAGTCTGTATCGAAGGTCCATGATTTCTTTTCGGTTTGGGATCCAATCGAGATGGTTCCTTGCTCGCCCGTTTGGGGTCATTATCTCCATATTCGGGAACATATTCCTATCTCGGCAAAATCTCCAGAGTGTCTCCACCTCATCGATATTTAACTTATTTGTGACAAACGAACCTGAGAGTTTTACTTTTTTTGTATTTCTATAACCGGCATCCAGAAGGTTTTCGAGTCCTTCCTTTATTTTTTTACCTGATCCTTTGACGCCGGTGAGTTTATCCATCACTTCATCTCTGAGTGAATCTAATTTAAACATCACCGATGCGTTATTTCTAAATAAAAATTTAGCGAGCTCTTTGGTAGTTTTTTGGTTGTTTGTGATAACGACAGGCACCATTTTCAATGAATGGATATGTTTGACAAGTTTTTTGAAATGTGGATAGACTGTCGGTTCTCCGCCTCCTATGATGACGACAGATTTAGCTCCGAGTTTCTTTGCTTGGGTAACGATTTCTTTTAAATCTTCATAAGGCATTTCATTTTTTGCTTTTTTGCCGCTATCTCTAAAGCAGTATTCACATTTCACGTTACAGGCTAAACTTGTCTCTAATCGTATGCAGAGAAGTTTATTGCTGTCTCTTGCTTTTATTGCGTCTTTATAATCGTATAAATATCCTTCTAATAGTGGTGGGTTTTTCAGTTTGGTGTTTTTCTTCATAGAATCATCTGCTACAATATATAAATATTAACTATTGTTAATTATTTTTTAAATAAATAGTGTTTTTCTATAAATACTTTTTCGTTTTCTATTATTTTTCTATTTTATATAATTCTTTAAAAGAAATAATAATTTAAATCATTGCGCTATGTACCCACGCAGTAGAGCATGAATAAACTTATTTATTTTTTATTCAAATGGCGGCCGTTTAGATGGCGTACCATTATGATGTACGAAATGCTCTCACTAAATATCATGTACTGTGCGGCTCCCATGCTTGCCTATGGGATACAAAGCTATGATTGGAACATTTTACGTATTCTTCTTCTTTCGATTATCACACTTTTTTCAGGGTATTTTGCAACTTTAATATGGAATGATATCAGTGATATGGAAATTGATAAGATAGCCCATCCTGATCGTACCATACCTTCTGGGAGAATCACCCCAAGACAATTCTTCATTGTTGCGTTAATCTGTTCCGCTATCGTCTTTACAGGTGCACTCCTCATCAGTGTCTGGTGCCTCTTCGTCGTTGGTATGGCAGCATTATTCGTCGCATTCCACAATAAATTTCTCAAAAAAATTGTCAAAATACCTGCCTATTCCGAGATATTTACTCCGGTTCAATGGGTCGTCGTCGCCATCTTTGGGTATGTCGCGATTTGGACTGCGTTGCCGCAGAGCCATGCTCTTAGTTACAATCTACCGATAGTTGGGGCGATTGCGTTTGATGCTGATTCTTTTGTAAACATGATTCTTCTTGTTTTGTTTACGTATTTTGCCGATGACGCCCATGATTTGCCGGAGGGTATCCATGACATCGAAGGAGATAGAAGACTTGGGGTGAGAACCTATGCATCATCGTTTGGGGTTAAGGCATCTGCGAAAGTTTCGTTTGCCATGTATTTCATCTCAGGGATCCTTGGGGTCATCCTTTTTTTCCGGACCATCTTATCACCGATATTCCTCGTTCCTTTCCTCATCATCTGGCTCTATACCTTGAATTGGTCCTATCGCTACCTGAAAAAAGATGAACAGGAGATGAAGGACACCGGATTAATCATCGGTCAAAAAGGGTTCAATTATTTTCTCACAGCGTTTGATTTAATGTTTCTGGACATCCTGCTGCAGATAATATATCATTCATTTTTCACGGCGTAAGAGTCTTACCATCAGAGCCATCTCAGCCCACATGCGGTTTTCTGCTTCGTCGATGATGACGGATTGCGGGCCATGGGCGACTTCTTTTGTGACTTCTTCTCCATAGAAGATAGGCATACAATGGATGAAGATGGCATCAGGTTTTGCTTTTCTCATTAACTCCGTAGTTACGGTATAACCTTTGAGATCCTTTACGATTTGTTCTCTCTGGTCTTTGTACCAAATCGATATCCAGGTGTCTGTCGCGACGACATCAGCGTTTTTTATCTCGTTAAGATCGTCGGTGATGGTGAGTTTCACGTTTTTTTCTTTCGCAATCTCTGTTGCTTTGTCCAGGAAGTATTTCGACGGCCAATGATTCTTATTGGTGATGATTGTGACATCCATTCCGACCAGGGTGCAGCCAAGCATGTAGGAATGAGTGAGGTTATCGTTCCCATCGCCAACAAAGACGAATTTCAATCCTTTCAAGGTATGTTTTTTCTCTTGTATCGTAGTCAAATCAGCAAGGATCTGGGTCGGATGCTCATCGATGTCTAAGCCGTTAATCACTGGTATTGTCGCATATTTCGCAAACTCATGAAGGTCTTTTTTATCCAGTGCTCGGTACATCACGATATCAGCGTACCGTGACATGGCCAGCGCGATATCTTCCACGGTTTCTCGCGTGCCAATGCCGATGTCCTCTTTTGTGAGGGAGATGGCGATGCCGCCGAGCATCTGTATGCCGAATTCAAAGCTCACCCTGGTTCTTACCGAGGTACGTTCAAAAATCATGGCGAGCCGTTTCCCTTTGAGGTATCTGATGTCTTTTCCATTCTTATAATCGTTTTTTAATTGTATTGCAAGCTGGAGTAATTCTTCAATCTCATCTTTGACATCAAGAATGGATAAAATATTTTTATTCATGGGCTCTCCCGAAGAAATCAAGATTATAAAAACTTTTATGTTATGATTGTAGGAGGGATGTCAAGCATTAAAGAGAGTTTATATGATGTTGACACTATTCATCAGCGGAAAACGATGTTTAAGAAACTCTTAGACCAACTCTATAATATATATGAAAATATATTTACAAATATATCTTTTTTCTCCTTTTTGTACATGAAATTCCATGAACCCTCTGTAAAAAAAGAAATCAACATGACAGACATCAAACAATCTGATAAAATTCTTCATATCGGCTGCGGAGCCATCCCCTATTCATTGATCATTTTTTCAAAAGAAACACACACACAGATAACCGGGATAGACAACCAACCACGAAGCATTGCCCATGCAAAAAAGTTCATCGCCAACGACAAAAACATCCACATCGAACAAGCATCAGGGGAGACATACGATGGTTCATCTTTCGATATCATCTTTATCTCCTACGGAGTCGGCGATATCGAAGCCGTTTTAAAAAACACTCTTCAACATCTCAAAAACAACGGAAAGATCATCCTCAGAAAACCAATGACCGAGACAACAGAATACATCGATTCCGTCATAAGAAAATATTCCGTAAAAAAACTAAAATTGCTCTTATCCCAAGAATCGTTTTTGATAATGAAGAAATGACTAGTATTTTAACCAGATATTACTGGAAGAATACCCGGATGTACCGTCTTAAGATTCTTACCATACCTCTGATTCTTTCGGTATCTGTGACAAATCAATGCGCTTCAAACAACAAGAGATCCTCGGCCGCGGAGCAAGCTGAACCGTTGCGACGAGTCGCTTACAAAACGTATGGAAATCAAGCTCAACTGACAGACCAACACCTTTCGGTGGGGTGAGAAATTCAAGAGAGACCGCATTATGTCCAAGTAAAGGCGCCTGTCGTAACGGCACGATTTTACATTCGCCCTGCAAAGGAATCGTCCCTTTTTTATCAGTGAACGTGCCTTCCATGCGACCAGGAAGCTCACTTAAAATAAAAGCCTTATAGAACCTACCTTTCTTATACGGATCGAGATACTCATAGGTATCAGTCGTTGACCAAAACCGTAGATGTATCGTCTTATCCTCCAACCGCCCCGTCACCTCCAAATCAGAAGGATAGTACACATCAAACTCCTTCACATACAGCACTTTATTGTATTTGAACCAGATGTCACAGAACTCCCAATAGTGTTTCCCGTCAGCAGTCAAATACAACGCTCCAATAGACGGACCTTCTGAGACCCAGAACATAGAGTTACCAAAAAACAAACTCCAAGAATTATCACAGACGCCCCAGACCCAGTCATATCCAAAAGGATTGTTCTCTGATGTAAAACTAATACGTTTAGGGATCTTCAATCGATGATGAGACAACCACCATTGAGTCAGATGGCCGTACGTCGCAAGGGTACGATGCGCTCGTGAGATCGTCTGCAGAGGGTTCTGATACGACCAGTTCCCATACGCATGCTCCAGGTACCCCTTCCCTCTAATCGAATAGGATTCTTCCCCTAGTTTCATCGTCCCGGTGATATCACAATGGGGGAGGAACCCATACCGGTAGAAATTAAGACCAATCGGAAGATTCCCCTGCGTCGCCTCCTGAGCTATCCAATGAGGCAACGAACGAGCCGTGTAATCAGCATCCAGAATAAATCCCTGCTGAGGATCCTCGACATGAAGATGGTATTTTGGATATAACCCCTCAAGAGAGGAGTTTTCATAGCGGAGGCCTAGTCTGTTTTTCACATGAGCAAGTTTCGTAATCTCATCATTGAGGTCTTTATGCGCCACCCATTTCCTTGAAGTGATATCAAAGAGCACATACTGGAAAAAACAGGAGGGTGTCTCTTGCTCTTTGGCAAATGAAGTCATGAGATTCCATCGCCGGTGATCCTCCTGTGTTTGAAAGAGCAGTTCGCAGGTCCACCATTCCCTCATCACCGGGTCATGGTCTCCTTCTTCTTCTGGGCTCCAGGGATTCTTTGGATCATCTGTTGTCATATGTCAAACCTATCGTTGTTTCAAGCTGCGGATGTACCTCAAAGCAATCCATCAGGGAATTATAACCTTTTTTAATGAACGGGGTCTTAAAGGTTTAAATGCAGTAGTCTAATTCCATGAAAGAACAGTAAAGCAAGTGGAAGGAACACAAGCTTGACTGCGTAAACTATGATACAAAAATTATTTGCGCACCTGGAAACCATGCGGCCGTACACGCTTCTTTGGTGTGGCCTGGTGAGTCTTTCTGGTGCCTGTCTTGCATATGGAAATATCCCGCCGATAAGAATCTCTCTGCTCGTTTTTTTCATCCCAATCCTAGGCTGGATCGCAGGTCTGTACCTAGCTGATTACTATGACAAAGCCTTAGACGCAATCCAAAAACCACATCGACCAATCCCATCAGGACGACTCTCCCCTCACGAGGTATTAACGGTCGGTGCTTCCTATGCGGCTTTAGGATTAGTACTTACTGTGTTCCTTCCTCCCATCAATATCGTGTTGGTCTTCATCGCTGGAACACTGGTCTTATGCTATGCGAAATATACAAAAGCAAAAGGACTTCTTGGAAATTTCAACAGAGGCGCAATGACGGCAGTAACCTTCCTGTTCGGGGTTTTCTCCATTCCTACGACATCCGCAATCCCGTTATCACTCTGGATGCTCTCACTGGTGTTCTTCTTCCATGACACCAACAGCAACATCATCGGATCTATCAGAGACGTCCATGGAGACAAAACCGGAGGATATGCAACCACCCCAGTAAAATACGGCATCCGACTCACCTTGCATATCTCTGTGACACTCAGCAGTGTCTACCTTTTACTCACCGCAGGTATCATCTCCTTCTATCCAGTGGTTATGTATCCAACCAATTTTCTCTTATTATTTATAATATGTATCCTCATCCTCTGTATGATGTATCTGATTTTGTTCACCTCCATGACTTCCCTGACCCAAAAACAATCCCTGCACGCCCATGAATTATTCGTCGCAGAGCGCGTCATCTTCGCCTCTGCATTTATCGTAGGCATCGCCTCATCCTCTATGCTTTCAATCTCCCTATGTATCATCTCTCTGATCATAACGCTGCTTTCCCAGCATCTCCTCAGAGAACGATACGAATTAACATAGAGACCATGAACTGCGTAGTCACCGGAGCCTCAGGCTTCATAGGATCTGCACTAGTCAGACGACTTGCCCAGAACGGTCATCGTGTACGAGCAATTCTTCATACAACCTCACCTCAGAATCGTGAACAAAAGGTCGAATATGTTATTGCTGATCTGACCGATCCTGCTTCTCTCAACCGCCTCATCCAGGATATGGACATCGTCTTCCATTGTGCAGCACTTGTGAAGGATTTCGGCTCCAAAAAAGAAATCATGAATGTAAATATCAATGGAACAAAGCATCTAGCCCAAGCATGCGGTGACAAGCTTCACCGGTTTATTTTTCTCAGTCATCTTCACAGCATATCACCAAAAAAAATAGGAACATACAGCACATCAAAAGGTCTCGCGGAACAATACCTTTTGAAACAACACCATGACAACCAATTCCCGGTGGTTATCATCAGACCAGGCAGCGTCTACGGACCTGGAGCGACAACATGGTGCCTCCGTCCGCTCCAGGCGATCCAACAAGACCGCATCGCACTAATCGACCATGGTAACGGTCTGTTCCTTCATACTTACCTTGACAACCTCCTCGATGGTCTACTCTTAAGTCTCACGGCGAAGAATATCGAAGGGGAGATCATTGAAATCACAGATGGAGATAATACCACAACCTGGAAAACCTATCTCAACGACCTTGCTGCTCTCGCTGGAAAACCACCCATCACACGAAACATCACCAAAACCACCGCTTCCCTGATCAGTCGCTCTCTAATGCTTCGATACTATCTCTTCCATACAACCCCGCTGCTCACACCCACCGCAGTTCATCTCTTCACGAGTCAACGGACAGTCTCAATTGAAAAAGCACACCAAATCCTTGGATATTCTCCATCAGTTGATTACACAGAAGGTATGAAACACACAGCACAATGGCTATGCGAAGAACATTACATTTAAGAAAATCCCGATACCAATACAAAGGGAATCATTTTAAGACGGACACGAGAATGTCAACCTCTCAACTTGAGCAACTATTTTCTTTCCTACAACATCTCATCTTTCATCAGATTGGTAGCAAAATACGCACGGACTGACCTATCCTGTCGAGCAGTTCACCGTCATCTTCGTCCTCTACGGAGTCAAGCACCCAGCAGAAATGCTCCGTCATCTCGCAAGTCACATTAATCAAAACACCAGGATCATCTATCGCACAATCACCGATGTTCAAGGCAGGATGTTTGACCAAACATTTGATATCTCACAATACTTCGTTATCAAAAAGCAAATTCATACAGAGGGTATTGGGACCCTTGATTCGTTTTTGTTGACGAAAAAATAATTTTATGCTGCTGGATCAGAAGTGAAAATCTTTTTTATAATAGCGTCGGAATGTATAATTCGTAAACGCTGGTAGGACCGCAGGTAGATTCCGAACGATCGCGAATGTCCGAAGAGCGCGATGGATGACATTTGGCATACTATAGTATTGTTTTGCTACTTTTCGACTCCCATCGAAGAGTTCCTTTTCTGTCATTTGTTTGGGTTTGAACACCACATCGACTTGATTGTACCTCTTCCAATCCTTACTGATGATCCGACCTTCGCGCTCCAATCGATCGTACAATGGTGTCCCAGGAAACGGTGTCAGAATATTGATTTCAACAGCATCTAACTCCCATTCGTTCATCTTCTCCAAGGTCAAATCGAAGATTTCAGTCGTATCCTGGTCGAAACCAAAAATGATACCTCCTTGAACAGCCATCCCATGTTTATGCAATCGTTTAATGGTTTTCTTAAAATCTTCAACCTTATTGACTGTTTTTTTAATCCCATTTAACGATTCCTGACTAACCGATTCAAATCCAACGAACCATTCGACACATCCAGATTTTTTTGCAAGATCAAGAAATTCATCATCGACTTTCCCAAGCACGTTCGAATTGCCGTTCGATACCCATCCTTTGTGCACCTTCTGACGAATAAGCTCCTTGAACAACTCTCGTGAATACGCTGGATTGACCGTCAGACTTGGATCATGGATGACAAAAATCCGATTTGGCATCTGCATGATTTCCTCAACAACGCTTTTCACAGGACGTTGTTTCACCTCATGCTTACAGAAACTTGCGATAGCGCAAAACTCGCATTGATTGGGGCATCCTCTCGTCGACTGCACCGCGCCAATCATCGGATTATGACGGATAAGATCACGTCTGATTGGAGGGATCGCAGCCATATCAAAATCAGGGTTGGGACCATAGAATTGTTTCAACACCCCTTTTTCCACATCATGAATAAGCTCAGGCCAGGTCAACTCAGCTTCCCCAAGAACCACGCTATCTGCATGTTGAATGGCTTCCTGTGGCATCGCGGTCGGATGATACCCGCCAAGCACCACTTTTTTTCCTCGTCTGCGAAACTCATCTGCAATCTCATAGACCCTTGGCGCGGTCATCGTATAACTCGTAATACCAACAAGGTCCGCTGGCTCATTAAAATCAATATTCTCATAGTTTTCGTTGACAATTTTAACAGTATGCTGCCGGGGAGTGATACCCGCAAGATGTGGTAAGGTGATAATGGGATAGCCAAACAGAATCGAGCTCCACGATCCTTTATCAGAATAGGTCGTTGCTCCATGTTCGATCCGGGGAAATACCAGTAGGATATTCATAAGTCACCTTGGTATGGCGTCTGGGGATATTTAACATTTTTGAAGTGATGTGTAGCAAAAGAGAACCATATATTACTACGAACGATCATGGGATCGTCCTTGGTTCTTTTCCTTTGTACACCGCTTCAGAGAAGGTTATCTGACGCATGCGAGGTTGTGAAGCGACTTCTTCGAAATAATGGGCAGAAAGACCAGCTATTCTTCCATAAATGAAGAATGCTTTTGCCATTGCAGGGTCCAGACCCATATCTGCGACGATTGCCCCGATCACACCATCGACATTGATAGGAAGACTCATCCCTCGTACTTGTTCAAATATCGCACTGACTTTCCGGGATAACTGTACATGGTCGCCAGCGATACCTGTTTGAGACGATAAATTCCAAAGAACATCACGTCGCGGATCCTTTGTATGGAGTCGATGTCCTAGGCCTTCGATGCGTTTTCCCTCTTCGATGTATTTTCTCATTATTTCTCTGGTCGCTTTGGCAACATCGATGTTTTCCTTTTTTGATTTCATGATACACTCGGTGAAGAGCTGTGCAGCCTTCGCACCAGCTCCACCGTGCACATCGGTAATCGCACCCACGCCCTGAGCAACCGCTACCTCGTAGGGTGCCCTTGTAGATGCCGCGATGAGGGTCGCTTGGGCAGACGGTGGAGTGACCCCGTGGTCGACGCATGCTACGATCATCGCCGTGATCATGCGAGACTGCTGTTCATTAACCGTCGTATTACCTGTGACCGCACGATAAATCACATGGGAGAATGGTTCATTTCCAGAAAGTTTTTCCAACGCTTTTTCCGTACCCAATATCTCGCTTAGGTATCGAGCTGTTCTGCCGATACCGAAGATTGTTTTTTTCACCGCTCCATTCGTTCCTTCCTCCGGGTACTGCGCGAGTTCCTCGTCAAGAACAAAATATTTGACCAATGTTTTTGAGATGTCTTCCGTCTTCGATCGGTTCACCTTCGGAGCAGGTTTTTTTGCTGCATCTACCGCGATCTTCTGCATCTCTTCATATGTTTTGTTATCAGGGAATTCTCCTTTTATAAGTAGGTATGCAGTCTCAAGGAACCCTTTTTGTTCGGTGATATCCTGTAGCGGATACCCAGAGATCAACAGATTGTTTGGCATTACTTTCGTAATGAGTGTTCCCCACCCGGGTTTTTTAGAAGGAGCATCCCAGATCGTTTTCATTTTCTTATAGTAATTCTCAACATCAAAGTAGATTTTATTCTGTAATCTTTTTTGGACCTCAGTTATGAGGTCGTACTGGCTGTTCACGACAGGTACACCAACGCTTTCAAGTGCTTGTTTTTTTGATTGGAATGTTCCATAGACTTGCCCTGGTGAGACGATTGCTCCCGCATGGCCCATGGTTTTTCCTTCAGGAGCATGGGCTCCAGAAATTAAAGCAACAAGAGGTTTTGGATATTTTTTTGGGTTTTTCTTGATATCGTCAGCAAGGAGTTCTTCTTGGCATCCACCGATTTCACCGGCGACAACGACAAGGTCTGTATTTTCATATGCCATCGCAAGCGGAACGAGGTCGCGAAATGTTGAGCCTATCGCACCGTCTCCGCCAACACCAAGAACCGCGTTTTGTGCGATACCAACGCTTGCTAACGCATCAGAAAGATGATACAGGATGGCTCCACTACGAGAAATGATGGTGACACCTTTCGGACCAAATTCTTTTAGAGAAACCTCCTCAGGGTAGAACACATCAGGGAGCATGCCTGCTTTGATCCCTTCAGGGGGAAAAATAACGCCAGGGGTGTTCCCACCAATAAGCACTGTTTTGTGTTTACGTGCAGCGACCAGGATATCACGGACATCCTTCAAGGGAATCCCCTCGCTGATTAGTATCACCATTGGGATGCCAGCTTCGATTGCTTCTATCGTCGCGTCTTTTGCTGTGGAGTAATGTCGCCAGACGCTTGCGACCGCGATATTCGGATGTTCTTTGAGGCATTCGGTAATCGTGTCGTAAACCGGTATCGTCTCCAGCAATCGTGTTCCACCTCGTCCTGGTGCGATACCTGCGGTAATCGTGGTCCCATATTGCTGCATAAGATCCGCGTGTCGTGTCCCTTGTCCTCCAAGACCGATTACTATGGTCTCTATTACCCCGGATTGTTTGATTTTTTTTGCAAGATCCGGTCGTTTGTTTTCGATGATGTAGTATAGCATCCCTTGATCTGGGGGAACCAGCTTCATGGCTTCCACCCCTTAGTTTCAAACGCTTTCTGAATCCCCTCTCGGATCACATCCGCCATAATCCGCTGATTTCCCACATAGATAGTGACGTTTTGTAACGCCTCAGGGTTCTCTGCTTTTGCTTTTTCTAAGAACGCCCGTGCACTGGGTAGATCGGTTCCAACCATCCTACCAAAGATCGGTACCATTCGCTTCCCGCTTTCATAGCGTTCTTTCACTGCTTGTACCATACCGCGTATAAAAATATCACAGCTTGAAATTCCACCGAACCGTGAGGTGACAATGAGATCCACCACGGGATACTCCATGAGGAGATGAAACATCTCTGCAACCCGGTTTTGCGAAGGGCCACCACCGCTATCCATGAAGTTCACAGGGACGACCCGATCATGGAAATAGCGATTCCCGATCGTCGAAACCTCATCGATGGAAAAAATCCCGTACCCCGCGCCGCCCGGGATAAGGCCGACGTATAATTTTTTCTGGTCTTTCGTAAAGGGTTGCGGTAATAGATCGATGTACGGAAACCCCGCAGATTGAGCTCGAAGTTCGTTCTTGGTTCGTTCCGCCACATCATGTCGTTTCTCTGTGATGCCGAGCATTTCGAGCAGTTCGACTTGTCTGAAGAGCGCATTGTCATCGAGCACAAGCTTTGCATCCGCTGCCACAGGACCATTGGGGGTGATTATCAAAGGGTTGATTTCACAGAGTCGTGCATCGAATCGCTGATAGGTCGCATAGACTTTCGCGATGATTTCCGCAAGGGTTTTTGTCTTCTCATTATTCCCTTTCAAGGACTGGTTCAGGGATAACGCGAGATCCTGTGCTATGGTTTTTGAAAGTTCTTTGCTATTGTCCGGGATCTCTTTTCTTAAGATGGCTTCGGGGTTATTTTGTGCAACCTGCTCGATATCGACCCCGCCAGAAGCACTGACTATGAGGACAGTGTTAAACGTCGCTGGGTCCATGGTGATACCAACGTAATAGGCTCCGATTTCTTCTACTGCTTCTTCAAGCAGAACACATTCAACAGGGAAGCCTTTAATCCTCAAAGTAAACAAATCAGCAATGATTTTTTTTGCCTCTTCCCTGTTTTTTGCTTTTTTAATTCCTCCTGCTTTTCCCCTTCCACCGACCAGAACCATAGATTTTAACATGGTGGGAAACTCTAGTTTTACTGTATCAAATTCTTTTGGAGAATGAATCACCCCATATTGTTTCGGGATGGGGATCCCCATTTTTTCAAACACTTTTTTTGCTTCAAATTCGTACAGCTTCATTTGATGGCTTCTCCTTTCTTTTGTAGTGTCTTCTTTATCTCAAAATCAATAAAATCGCAATGATGAATGATGATTGCCTCCGGAGTACGGTTCATAGTGTCACCCTCATGGCTGTGCGCTGCGATGATGTGTACAACTTCTTTGGGAAGACCGCATTCTTCAGCAAGTTGTGCACCAGCTGCAGGGTGACGGATTTTCTCCCCGAATGTACTTTTCAGGATTTTGCCCTCTTTTCGTTCGTATTCAAGCAGTTTTCCCACATCATGCAGGAGGGCACCTGCTATGAGATAGTCTTTGTTAAGAATCTCCTGTCGTGTATTACCGACATTTCGCACTAATGCTGTTATCCGTTTGGTATGGTCGACAAGCAACCCTGAGTTCTCGAAGATAAGAGTGAACGGGATCTCCTGGAGTTGATGCCATTTTCCTCGGTCAGCAGCGGTTTTCCATACCTTCACGACCTTGTTTCTGAGATTTTTATCCTGTATCCACGCAAGTTCGGTAAAACAAGCTTCTATATCTTGTTGTTCTATCATACAATGCCTCCGAGAGTAGTTGGGGTGGTAATTGTACTGTATTATAATAATTTGCGCGTAACAGAAATGGGTACCGATTGTAAAGAAAACTATTAATATTCTCCTATCAGAACTAGAGTATAACGATATCGTTTGGTGGAGAATGAAATACAAAAAGATTGATACGATCATCATCATCGTACTTATCGTCTCTACGACATTATTTTTGGTCAAGGCAGACTATATCAGTATAATTCTCCCAAATGTTCATACGAATCCCCCTGGGAAGAATAACACCACGGTCACTCCTCTGCCAATAGAACAGGACCCAGCTCCACCAACCTCTCTTGTTCCCGCGTATCGTCGTGATGTAGCTCCCGAAGATGAAGGTGTGCATTTCAATGATTTGCGTACCTCCCGTGAATGGTGGTATTTCAATGCGGTGTTTACAGACGGTTCGAGCCAATTGAAGGACTGGGCGGTCGCTGTCAGCTTCAACCATATGGCACGAGGTGATCTGTTCGGAACTAACAAGCCTGATCTGCTGGTCGTCAGTATCCTTGGAAACAACAGTGAAACGTATGGCGGGATGGTCAATAAGGAGCATCATCTTGGAATCCTGAAGGATGGAACCCTCATTGCTGGCACTCCTGGTGTCAAAGTTGAATTTGAAGACTGTTGGGCTGAAGGAGCATATCCACGCTGGCATGTCCATGTTCAGAACGTTGATGTTGACGCGGCACATGAGATTATGATTGACTTGGATTATACCGCAAAGTCCCTTCCGGTCTGGGCTCTCGGATCCCATGTGATTGAGAAATCAGATAGCGAAGTCGCGAATTATGTAGTACTTGGTTGCGATGTTTCTGGGACGGTCACCATCGATGGTGAAACCTATACCGTTAAAGGTACCGGTTCCCATGAGCACTCCTGGACGCCCAATGCGATCCGGAAACTGTTCATTGGTGGATGGGATTGGTTCTCACTGACCCTGGATAACGGTTGGAACATCTATGCGGCAAACTATCTGCCAAGTCCTCAAGCGATCTCCGGAGCATTGTCATCTCTTGATCCGTTTGGTACCCTTTTAATTACCACCGATGGTGGAGTTACTATTACCGAGTTAAAGGACGTGAATCTGAAAATCACACAGAGAGATGAAAAAGTGTTCCCCTTGGTAAGACTCCCCTCTGAGTTCAGCATCAAGGCTGATGCAAGCATTAATCCATTATTTGTAGTGAGTCAATCACTTTTATATGGGACAAAAACAACTCTGAGTGGAGATATTTCTATAACCCATGCCACGAACCAGATCTGGAAGTTCCCTTCCTATATAGGGATGAAGATCGGATATTGTGTCATTGATGCAACGATTTCCTGGACTGATAGTGAGGGTGATCATCAAGTGCCAATCCATGGGATCGGTGTGTCATGGAATATGCGTGCGTTATTGTAAATTTATTTTGCTATTTCAACAGTTGCATTATCCGCATTTAATACTACAGTGTCTCCATCATTGATTTGGTCAATATCGATTTTATCTACGCAGGGGATGCCTGCGAGTATGACGCCGGTTGCGACAATGGTTTCTGTCTCTTTGTTAATGATGCCTTTGGGAGCCATACCGTTTTTTTGTAAACCGTAGATGACATAAGAGCCGACCGTAGAACCTTTCCCGCAGGGGAAGACAAGGATTTTGTCTTTGACGTTCTTCCCCTCAAGCGGATGACCTTTTTCGATAACGATGCCGGTCTTGATGTTGATGCCGCCGTAAAACCCGATTGGTTCTTTGGAAACCAAAGCGATGCCTTTGACTTTACCGGGTGAGATGGTTCTTCCTTTCATCATAATACGGCCTCCAAGAGTTTATCAAGATTAGCAAAACACACGTTTTGTTTGCAAAAACCAGGGAGGTAGTTACCTGCTTTCCCAGAATTGACACCGGTGGTCTTGTATCCCATGTCTTCGATGGGTGAGACGACCATGCAGGTGTCAGCAACGATATATCCTCCTGCTTTTTCGATGATGTCGGAATATCCCATGCGTTCTGCTGCTTCTTTCATCATCCGGGAGGTGCACACCCAGACTGGTTTGCGAAGTTTCTTACCCTTGAGTTTCTCCGCAACGGCGGAGATTTCTCGCAGTGATGCATGAGGGCAGCCAAGGATGACGATATCTGGTTCTTTGCCGGTGTTAAGTTTCGCGTACGCCTCATCAAGTTCTTTTTTTGTGACCGTGATGATTTCCAGGTTGTCTTTTTTCACCAGGTCTGCTTCTGGGGTGAGTCCTTCGATGTGGTAGAGGGCGACAGCACCTGAGGCGGCCATCGCTGCCCCAAGTGACTTGAGCTGGTCAGTATCTGCGTTTTTAATGCCAGTGAAGTAGGGGATTTTGTTTTTCACCTGTTTGCCGACATGGTAGCCAAGTGCACCGAAGTCTGCATCAAAGGTCAGATCGGTTTCTATTTTTACTTTGATGGTTGGTTGTCTGTTCTCCCAGAGGTGGAACCCGTAGTTCGGTGTTTTCCCCAGGATTGCTGCCGCAAGAGCAGAGGGTCCTCCTTCTCTGTTGGTCCGTGCACCAATGACCGAGTTGGAAAATGAGATCGCTGAGGATTCTGACCAGGCGATGTGTTCTCGGAACCGCGGAAGGTTTCCCGCCAGATACGGTGTGCAGGTTGCGGTAATCACAATACCCATGCTTTTGAATGCGTCCATGATGCGTAGCTGGTTTTTTGCAAACTCTTTTGGGAATTTCAAGGTCTCCCAGTTCTCCAAATCCATGCCTGCTGGATTTAAGAACGTCAGCACTTTAACCTTTGCTCCTTTCCCCGCAAGATCCTCAAGAAACTCAGTCCCTGGGTCCGCGATGGATTTGTAAGAGACACCAGCGACCTGTACTGAGCCGACCGGGATCATTTTATCTGCACCATAGATGTCACCAAGTTGGACAAGTAAACGCAGCATGCGTTCAGGGACTTCACCCTGTTCACCCTGAAGTATTTTTTCTTCGTCTTTTGTAAGATACATACAGTTTAAACCCCTATGGACAGGGTTATATGCTCGGATTATTTTATTGTTTGTGTTTTGCGTATGAAGCTGAAGCAACTGCCTGCTGATTTCAGGGTCGAAGAGATACCTGATTACACCTTATCTTCAGAGAAGGATGAACATACCATATTTTTACTGCAGAAACAAAAGATTGATACGTTTGATGCAATCCGCAGGATCGCCCAGCGACTTCGAATCTCTCTTTTTGAGATCGGGTACGCGGGTCTGAAGGATAAACACGCACTTGCGTCTCAATATATTTCGATTCCAACACGGTATAAGGTGCAGGGTTTGAAGATAGATTCTGTGGTTCTGACGTTGGTTGGATATTCTCGGCGGAAAATCAAGATTGGAGATCTTTCTGGGAATCGATTTACAATCGTTGCGCGTGATATACTGAAAGATGAACTTACTGATATCTCTCTGAGAGCTGAGACGCTCATAACATCTGGTGTGCCAAATTATTTTGATTCGCAGCGGTTCGGCAGCGTCATCGATAAAGTGTTCATTGGAAAAGAAGTGATTCTGAAAAACTATGAAAAAGCAGTGAAACAGTATTTGACTGCATATCAGAAATCAGAACCAAAGAAAATCAAGAATGAGAAACGCAGGATTCTAACTTCCTGGGATACTATCTCAAATGTGCGAGTGTTCAATAAAGCATATGCATTAGTGATTAAAGAATATACGAAGACGAAGGACTGGTGTGCCGCGTACCGCAAGATCCCGGCGCATCTCCGAGAAATGTACGTCAATGCATACCAAAGCTATCTGTGGAACGAATGTGTTAAAGAGATTCTGAAGAATGCTGTAGAGAAAAAGAAGTTGCACTCTGTGGAATATGCGATTGGATCCCTCTTGTTCTTTACTGATCTCTCAAAGAAGGAACATGAACGGATCCCTCAGACGTTCCAGACGATCAGCGATCAGATGACGGTACTTGATGATGAACGGAAGATTATTGATCGTGTGCTTGCGAAAGAAGGACTCAGAATAACCGATTTTAGAATCGAGGATGAAACAGGGAATTTCTTCAGAACTCGCGCACGACAGGTTCTGCAAATTCCTGAAGATTTTATAATAGGAACGCCAGAGAGAGACGAACTGAATGGCAAAGGGAACTTGGAACGCTATAAAATCCAGGTGTCTTTTTCTTTATCAAAAGGAAGTTATGCCACGGTCGTAACCAAACGGTTGTTTGGGCATTAACATTAGATTTTCTTCACTAATTTTTTACAATTCTCCACCAAAAGGTTAATTTCTTGTTTTGTTGCATTATCGACATGCACCCCGCCGACCGCGACCACCTTTTTCTTATATTTTTTACAAGCAGCTTTTGCAATCGGTTGCAACACGATATCATCATAATGGCCAGAGAGTCGAATCGCTTTTACTTTCATTCCAGGCTCAGCAATCACTACGCCTCCGATATGCGAACGTTCTCCGCCACCAAGAAAAAAAACGATGTCATCGCCAATATCATGACGACGCAGCCAGACCTTATATTTTCCTCTACCCGAGGTAATCATCAAGGCTCACTTTTTGGTATTTCACTATCTCGTATTTACTTTTTTCAACATCAAATGGGATGGTCGCATCAACCCCGACTTTATCGGTCAGCGCCTTTTTTCCTTCTTCCTGCTTTGAGGATGGATCCAGAGAACTACCTGGTTTATCGAGTTTTACCACGAGGTCTTTTCCAGCCTGGAATCTGGTAGCAATAGCCCATTCCACCGCATTAGGACTATAGATATCAACATCGTCGTCAATGATCACCACATGCTTCATGCTCTTATGGCCAGTAAACGCAGCCTCGATCGCTTTTTTCCCATCATCAGGCTGCCTCTTTGAGATTTGCACAATCCCATGTAACCATGAGCCACCACCCATGCTCACTAGCACGTTCTTACAATCAGCCACCTTGCTAACCTCATCATAGATCGTCGGCTCCTTTGGCATCCCCATCAGAATCTTATGTTCCAGACGACCAGGGATCAATGCTTGATACATCGCATCCTTCCGATGCGTGATACAATCGACGACGAATACTGGTTCTTTGCGTTCGAAATCACGGGTTTCGGTCAGATCCACGAACGGACCCTCTCGGTCGACCTCCTTCGTCAGTCGTCCTTCGATGACGAACTCAGATTCAGCTGGTACCTCAAGGTTTTTCGTCTTGCATTTCACCATCTTCATTGGATATAGTGCGTTGGCAATAGAAAACTCATCGACTCCAGACGGTGGACCCAGTGAAGCAGCAATCATCACAGATACAGAATTACCGATGCAGACCGCCATCTCCAGATCACCGGCAGTCCTGTCATAGGTAGTACGTGTCTGTCGTCCTTTGATCAGACGAGCCGTGAACCGGTTCGGTCCTCGTTCCATCAACCGATGATATGATACGTTCCGACCCGTCTGCGGGTCTTTAATGGTCGCAACGGTCGCAGTCGCGTACCGCCCACCATCATCGGGCAAATGAAACAGCAATGGCAGTTTTTTTAGATCAGGATTTTTTATCACAATTTCTTGGCATGGTCCTTTTTCAACAACCTCGGGGACCTTTGGGTGACGTAACGAGTCAACCATTTTTAGAAGCAGTTTTTCCTTTGTCGTCCCTAATCCCTGCGCAATGATATCTCGATCGGATGTGATTCCCCCAAAAACAGAAAACGGATATCCTTTCACCTTTTCAAAAATCACTGGTTTTTCATTCAGAGTGTACATAATATTAGCAATCTCGTACTCTGCGGAGACTTCTTTTTTAATTCGAACAAGTTTCTCCTGCTCTTCTAATTGTGTTAGGAAAGGACGTAGATGCATACTTACTCTACACTCTCCCGCGATGCCCCGATCACGGTTTTAACGGTTTGGAATCCTTCTTTTTCTATAGCAGTCGCAACCTTGTTCTGTAATTCTTTTCCAGGTGTTAACGCAATCATGTTGCCACCCAGGCCACCGCCGGTGAGTTTCGCTCCATATGCTCCTGAGTCACGGGCGACACTTACTAGGAAATCAAGCTCACGAGACGATACTTCAATCTGCTGTAACAGTTTATGGTTCTCGTTCATCAACTTCCCGACATCCTGCAATGATCCGTCATGAATCGCTCGTTTCGCAAGATAGGCGATGTTCTCCGCCCGATCAAAAACCTCTTGATACTTCTTCGGGTTTTTCTCCTTGCGTTGTCTGACTCCGTCGACTGCTATCTTCGTATCGGTCACCTTACCGGTGTTTCCGATGACGATCTCCACAGGAATAGACAGCGTCATCCGATCGATGAGGTTCTTCTCACCTTTCTGAAACCAGATGAGTCCACCATAGGTCGATGCAGTGTTATCCACACCAGATGGCGTCCCATGATATCCTTTTTCGCCTTCGAAGGCGATCTCATTGATCTCATCATCAGAAAGATTCATCTCAAAATATTCTGCAAGAGCTCGAGCGACCGCCACGCAGGATGCGGCAGATGCCCCTATACCGCTTGCGGCATAGAGATTTCCCTCAAGGGTGATACTGACTCCGTTCTTGGAAAGATCCAATCCCATTTTCTTAAACATGAGTTCAAAAGATTCCTTCTGCTGCGACAGCTTATCCTCTTTGTATTTCGGTGTTGCAGGACGCTTATCTGAAAGTGTGAACCCTGCATGGTCATACGGGTCGACTTTTGCGACCGTATAGTTCCCAATCGCAGACACAATCGATGGAATCCCATATACGACGAAGTGTTCATTAAACAAAATAGCCTTCCCGAAACCGATGCCATGACCTTTCTTCATACATTATCCCATAGCGTTCTCAGATGGATTGGTTACAATACAAGATAAGTATATTATTCTTATGGAATTAAGAGGCTTCCTGTATAACATTGGTACAATACTGTTTCATCGAGCAATGACGGCACCGACCTGGCTCATGGTGATTCAGTTTTACAACGCCACTTCTTAAGGAAGCCCTCATGATTTTCATCGCGGATTCAAGCTCAAAGCGTAATTTCGGATCAAAACGGATCGTATATGGTACATTATTATACACAAGGATTCCCTCTGGGACAAATACCCCGGATGTGTCCTCAAGGATTTGACAATATGCGGCAAGCTGGAGTACCTGGCTCTGATGTGGATGTGGTCCTTTTCCTGATTTGACTTCCACGGGAATACACTGGTTTTCTTTTTGCACGATGTAATCTGGTTTTCCTGTGAGCCGATAGCGTCTTGAAAATAATGGCGCGGCAGGAATATTCAGATCAGAATACAGGATTAATCCATCAGGGATTCCATAGTATTTTTTTTTCTTTTGCATGGACCATTTTATCCATGCCGCAGATGCAATGAGAACAACTGCACCAATCATCAGAATGATGCTGAGGAACAAGAAGTCTATAAGACCACCTCAATGAAAAAGAGAAAAACTGCGACACCTAACACCAGTAAACCCAGGATCGCGTACCATCGTGCATAGCGGATCTTTGACTCAAAACCATCGAGAGTGTCACCCAGCGTGACATGGAACTGTTTTCCTTTCTCTAGAGCGAGTGATTCTGGTTCATAGCCACACCGTTGCAACATCCATGCGCAGGAACAATAGTGATACTGACCAATCTCTGATGCACTTAACACATCGGTCTTCTTCATCACCTTTCGTTTTCCCATCACTCTTCTATGATGGAATGTCGCTATTTATAGCTATACAGGGGATGACTGAAACAATACGATCGAGTTGTTTGGTTTTTACCAAACGTTTTCAGACACTATATAAAGTCTGACAGATATAACCAGAATTAAACTCAGATGTGATCGCTATGGAAAAGAAAACCACTCAAATAACAGGGATATTGATTGTAAGTCTGCTGGTGTGCACAAGTCTTGTGGCAGTCATTACTCTTTCGCCGCTGGACAAAGGAGCCTATACCTATAAACTCAGCACTTTTGAATCGTACGACGACCTTCGTTCCTTCCTACAGAAACGGTTTGCAACAGAAGAAAACCAAGGGCGATATTACGATTCGCCAAATGTCATGTTTTCAAAAGAATCCGGAGCTGCAAATGATGGATCTGCCTTAGGTGGTGAGGCGCCTCCTTCCTACTCATCGACCAATGTGCAGGTCGCTGGTGTGGATGAACCTGATATTGTGAAAACCGACGGGACCTACCTGTATGTGATTGCGAATCAGACTGTTTATATCATCCGAGCTTACCCGGTGTTCGAAGCATCAATCCTTGCCCAGATCAAAATAACGAATGTCTCCATCAGTAACATCTTCATCCGCGGTGACCGCCTGGTAGTCTTTGGAAACACTGGCGGATATTATGATTATCCTCTTTTGGAAGGAGACATGAAAGTGGATGGTACCCGCCTCGGTATGTGGTGGGGCGGTGTCTCACAGACCGCAGTCAACGTCTATGACCTCAGCGAACGAGCAGCCCCAACCCTGGTAAAGGAAATCAGGATCGATGGTGGCTACTTCGATGCACGGTTAATCGATGAATACGTCTACCTGGTCGCAACCGAATATACCTATAATATTTACTATGCGGTTGATGACACAAATTATACCTTAAATGTTCCAAAGATCAGTATTGATAACGAAACCCAGAGCATCTCCGCAGAGGACATCTACTACGTGGATGTCCCAGAGCTATCCGACACCATGACCCATGTCATTTCATTGAATCTCGACACCAATGACGTAAGGGAGAAAAGCTTTATGCTTGGAAGCAGCCAAACCATGTATGTGTCACGAAACAACATCTTCCTTGCATCACTACATTACCCCTACTACCCTCTCCTCTACCGAACTGGAGATGAAAGCTCAACTGCTGATGACCAAGAAACAACCATCCTACATAAGATTTCCATTGACACTGGTGACGTCACCTATATCGCACAAGGGGAAGTCCCGGGTCATATTCTGAACCAGTTTTCCATGGATGAACACAACGGATTCTTCCGGATCGCAACCACCTCAGGGAACAACTGGATGGAAAGCTCCCAGACCAGCAACAACATCTATGTCCTTGATGACACCCTTAAACAGGTCTCAAAAATAGAGAACATCGCACCAGGGGAATCCATCTACGCGGCACGCTTCCTTGGGGACCGCGCTTACCTTGTAACCTTCGTCCAGGTCGATCCTCTCTTCACCATTGACCTTTCAGACCCGTACAACCCACAGATCCTCGGCGAACTGAAGATCCCCGGTTACTCAGAATACCTGCATCCCTATGATGAGACCCATATCATCGGTATCGGAAAAGAAGTCGACCCTAGCATCGATGCGGACCTTGTTCACACACCTGGGGGAATCTACTACACCGCGATTCTTGGCTTAAAGATAGCCTTATTTGACGTCAGCGACATCGAAAATCCAGTCGAACAAGCAAAAATCGTCATCGGAGACCGTGGCACGGACAGCCCTGCACTCTACGACCACAAAGCATTCCTCTTTGACAGAGAAAAACAACTACTGGTGCTCCCCGTCAGTCTCTATGAAATCACACAGGACGTAAAAGACAGATACGTCGAAAGCGAAGGAGTCGAGACCCTTTACGGAGAATTCACCTTCCAGGGCGCATACGTCTACCACCTCAGCCTCGAAGACGGCTTCGACTATCAAGGACGAATCACCCATCAGAACCCTGAACAGATGCAACATACAGAAGACTACTACTGGTACTGGGGGTCCTCCAACACGGATATTACCAGAACACTGTTCATCGGCGACGTACTCTATACCATCTCCGACTCGATGGTAATGATGAACAACCTTGAGGATCTCAGCGAGATATCCAGCATCAACCTGTCGTAGTTCATACTAAAGCGCAGATGAGAGAGGGACGCCTCCCTTCCTTTCCTCCTTCTCCTCCCTTCTTCCCTCTCTCCTCACCTTTCTTTTTATATTTCAATGCATACATGTTCATTGGTGATTTCTCGATAAAAGGTCTCCGGAAAACCTTTTAAATGACAACGGATGGGGTGTCGTGGGTGTACCACATGACTACAACACTAGGCATACGACGAGAAGATAAAAACCGCTGGGAACAACGAGTACCCCTTATCCCCGAGCATATCAGTAAACTCCAAAAGAAACATGGGATCAGAACCGTCGTACAACCCTCAACCATACGAATCTTCTCCGATAAAGATTACCAAATGGTAGGTGCCCAGCTACAAGAAAGCCTTTTGCCAAGCTCTGTCATCTTCGCGGTAAAAGAGATCCCTCTTACCTATTTTGAAAAAGGCAAGACCTACGTGTTTTTCTCCCATACCATCAAAGGACAGAAACATAACATGCCGATGCTGAAAAAAATGATGGATCTGAGATGCACCTTGATCGACTATGAACGGATTGTCGACGCGAAAGGAAAACGACTGGTGTTCTTCGGGAGGTACGCTGGCCTTGCAGGCATGGTTGACACGTTATGGACGTTTGGACGACGCTTGCACTCGGAGCAGATTGACACCCCGTTTAATACGATGAAGCAGACGATTCACTACAATGATCTTTCTGATATAAAAAAACATCTCGCGATGGTGGGAAAAGAAATCAAAACCAAGGGCATGCCTTCTTCGTTGACACCTCTGATTATTGGATTTACCGGCTATGGCCATGTCTCAGCCGGTGCACAAGAAATCCTCGATGTTTTACCTGTAAAAGAGATACAACCAAAAGACATAGACTCAATTTGTAAAAAACCCTCGAATAAAATAATCTATAAGGTGGTGTTCAAAGAAGAACACATGGTAGAACCAACAACTGCTGGGAAGCAATTCGATTTACAAGACTACTACCAGCATCCTGAAGGCTATCGTTCAACCTTCGAACAGTACATCCCCTGCCTTTCCATCCTGATGAATTGTATCTTCTGGAGTACCCAATATCCCCGTCTTCTGACAAAACAGTTTACAAAAGATTTATTTGACAAAAAAGAAAAACCACGTCTGAGGGTGATTGGTGACATCAGTGCAGATGTCAACGGAGCAATCGAGTTTACTGAAAAGACAACATCCCCTGACAACCCTGTTTTTGTGTACAACCCTCATACCAATAGCACTATAGATGGATACGAAGGCGATGGTATCGTCGTGATGGCGGTGGATAACCTCCCCTGTGAACTGCCTAAGGAATCCTCAGAATCGTTCAGTGAAATCCTCGTTCGATTTGTCCCGGAGATCATGAACGCTGATTTCACCGCACCAGATTTCGAAACAATCGCACTACCTGCCGAAATAAAAAATGCGGTGATCCTCTATCGAGGGAAGCTGACAGCCGCGTATCAATACATCAACAAATATTTATAAGGTCATTTGTTTCGCTGCAATGAACTTTTCCAATCTTGGAGGCAGAAAAGATGAAAACAATACTTGTCCTAGGCGCAGGCATGGTGTCACGACCGATGATTCGATATTTGTTAGATCAACCTGAGTATCATGTTATTATGGCGAGCAGAACCGTCAGTAAAGCAGAACAAATGATCGATGGACATCCGCAGGGAGAAGCGTTTTCGTTAGACGTCAATGATGATAAAAAAGTAGAGGAACTCGTCTCCAAAGCAGACGTTGTAGTCAGTCTCCTCCCCTATACGTATCATGTGAAAATCGCAGAGATGTGTATACAACATAAGAAACAGATGATCACTACATCCTATGTCAGCGAGGCGATGCAAGCCCTTGACAAGAAAGCAAACGCCGCGGGGATTCTTATTCTGAATGAATGCGGTCTTGACCCTGGTATTGACCATATGTCCGCGATGCGAATCATCCATGACATCGAAAAAAAGAAAGGAAAAGTAATCAGCTTTAAATCAACCACTGGTGCGCTTCCCTCCCACGAGGCGAACAACAACCCGTTTGGATATAAGTTCTCCTGGTCACCCCGTGGCGTTCTTCTTGCGTCTCGCAATGCAGCGAAATGGCTTGAGAACGGCAAAGAAATCTCCATCCCTGGTGAACACCTGTTTGAAAATTACTATATACAGGATATCAAAGGAACCGGGGCATTTGAAAACTACCCGAACCGGAATTCTATACCATACAAAGATATCTATGGTTTGAAACACGCAAAAACCGTATACCGTGGAACCTTCAGGATGACCGGCTGGTGCGAGACCATCCGAGCGGTCGTTGCACTCGGCTGGTTAAGCGAAGAACCACCTAAAGGCTTTACGGGGAAAACATATGGGGATCTCACAAGACATCTCATCGGTGCTAAACCAAAAGACGATCTCCCACAGACAACCGCAAAATATCTTGGTCTCAAACCCTATGCCGCAATCATCAAACGACTTGGATGGCTCGGCCTGTTTGGAGATGAACCATTACCGAATGATAAAAACAATCCCTTAGATTATCTCAATGTTCTGACTTTGCAGAAGATGTCCATGAGCCACCATGAACGAGACATGGTCGTCATGCATCATGAGTTCATCGCAGAATATCCCTCTAAAAAGGAATATGTCACCTCAACGTTGGTTGATTACGGTATCCCTGATAGTGACACCTCAGTGGCCCGTACTGTAGCCTTACCTGCGGCTATTGCAGTAAAGATGGTCCTGAACAAACAGATCACCATGACCGGAGTCCATATCCCTGTGATACCGGAGATCTATAACCCGATCCTCGATGAACTCGAAGAAATTGGAATCACTTTCAAGGAGAAAACAGAGCCATTACACAGTTGATATTTAAAAAAACCATCAGATGACCGATATCATTTTATAACAAGGAAAGATACCGCTCAAACAGAGTACAATCCTCTTTTAAAGGAGTATTGATCGTATGACGATGAAACCAACTGAAGTTCACGCAACACTTGGAAAATACATGCTTGCAGACGGATTCGACCTTGTCTTAGATCTTAAAAAAAGTAAAGGATGCAGGATTTACGACTCTCGGACTGGAAAATATTTCCTTGATGGTTTCTCGTTTTTCGCTACCGCACCTCTGGGATGCAATCATCCAGCAATGATCACACCGGATTTTATACAAAAAATGGGGGAACTTGCGGTCAACAACCCAACAAACTCTGATGTGTACACTGTTGAGATGGCCGAGTTTGTCGACAGCTTCGCCAAACACGCCATGCCAAAACACTTCCGTCACCTCTTCTTCATCGCTGGTGGAGCACTTGCGATAGAAAACGGCATCAAAACCGCTTTTGACTGGAAGATACGGAAAAACTTAGATCGCGGTGTTGGAAAGAAAGGCAGGCAGGTCATCCATTTCAAAGACGCGTTCCACGGCAGAACAGGTTACACTCTCTCCATGACCAATACCTTTAACATGAACAAAACAAAATATTTTACAAAATTCAACTGGCCTAGGATTGACAACCCAATGGTTCGATTTCCGCTCACCGATGCAAATCTCAAGGATGTACAGGAACGAGAACGACACGCGATCGATCAGATACAGGACGCGGTGGCGCAGAATCCTGATGATATCGCTGCTCTCATTATAGAACCAATCCAAGGGGAAGGTGGGGATAATCATTTCCGGAAGGAATTCTTCCAAAAACTACGCCAACTCTGCGATGAGCATGAGATGATGTTCATCCTCGATGAGGTACAATGCGGTGTCGGGCTAACTGGGAAGATGTGGGCGTATCAGCATTACGATTTTGAACCAGATATCCTCGCGTTCGGTAAAAAAACCCAGGTTTGTGGCGTCATGGTCAGTGATCGTGTTGATGAAGTAAAAGACAACGTGTTTGCTGTTCCAAGCAGGTTGAACTCAACATGGGGTGGAAACCTTGTTGACATGGTCCGCTGCCAGAAATACCTTGAAATTATCGAGGAGGAACATCTGGTGAAAAACGCAGAAATTCAGGGGAAGCGCTTGCTGCAGGGATTAGAGGCAATCGAGAAGAAATACCCACAGAAGATCTCCAATGCACGCGGGAAGGGTCTGATGTGCGCTTTTGATTTACCAACCCCTGAACAACGAGATCAGCTTCAGACGAAGATCTATGCCAATGGCCTTCTTGTTCTAACCTGCGGGTCTATCACCATACGATTCCGACCTCCGTTGAATATCTCTGCTGAAGAAATCGACGAATCCTTAGCAATCGTGGAAAAAACTGTGAAAGCGTTCTAAAAGAATCAGGAGGATATCTTTCCCTTTATATAGGGGACGATATCCTGTATTTTTATCCTTTCTTGCTTGGTTGTATCACGGTCTCTGACGGTGACTTGATTGTCGTTTAAGGAATCGTGGTCGATCGTGATGCAGAGCGGTGTCCCTATTTCATCCATGCGTGCGTACCGTCGCCCTATCGTCCCACTTTCGTCGTAGAACGTGCTGACACCTGCTTTTCTCAGATCATTATCAATCATTCTTGCAATATGAATAAGGTTCTCATCGCTGATTAATGGGAAGACCCCGGTTTTAATGGGTGCAACAAGTGGATTCAATTTTAATATCGTGTATTCCTCTTCTTTTTTCTTCGCTTCGACATAGTTATGCTCAAGCAGGAAATACAGGATTCGATCAATCCCATAGGACGGCTCGATGACATGAGGGACGAATTTCTCTCCCGTCTGTTTTTCTTTAATATCAACAATGTCGTAGCATTCTTTTGGGATGTCGATGAGCTCTCCATCGACGGTGACCGTGATTTTCTTTACAGTTGCTGCATCCATCTGTTCCAGTTGATCCTTGATTTTTCCTGCTTTCCCACCGAACCGAGGACCAAGGACGTTCATCTTCGGAACGACTTTTTTCATCATCACTTCTCTTGGTTGTTCAAACGCCCGTAACGCGTACATATCCACGCTTGAGGAATCGATATGTGCGTTAAGATCATAGGCAGACCGGTCTGCGATCCCGACGCATTCGACCCAACCGAATCGTTCACTATACAGTTCAGCATCCCAGCATTCAGCAGCATAGTGGGCAAGCTCGTTCGCCGCATGTTTCCGGAAGCGGAATTTCTTCGGATCCACACCCGCAGTTAAGAGGAACTCCTGGGTCAGATACATATAGTACGCCAACGCCTGGTTATTGATGATTTTCTTTTTCACCGCGTCAGCGACCGAGACCTTCAGTTCTTTTTCATTGTCAAAAAGGAACAATTCCTTTCCTTTGATTGAGTTAAAAAATGGATGGGTTTTATCCTTTGGATCGAAGAATATCTCTGCTTCTGCCATGGAGAACTCTCGCTGGCGAAGTGTCCCCTGTCGTGGGGATATCTCATTGCGGTATCCTCTGCCGATCTGGACGACCCCGAACGGCAGTCTTTTCCTACTGTACTGATATAGCAGATGGAAATTCGTAAAAATCCCTTGCGCAGTCTCCGGTCGTAAGAACGCCTTCCTTCCTTCACCGATTCCAATCGTCGTCGAAAACATCAGATTGACCGGGTGGGCGTCATGTAATTCAGCTTTGCAGGTCGGACAGATGATCTGATTTTCTTTTACCGCTTGCATAACTGACATGTCTTTCTCGATGATATCTTCGACCTTATAGGACCGTTTACAGCGGTCACAGTCAACAGTAAGATCGGTGAATTCCTCCACATGCCCTGATGCTTTCAGCACTTCATATAAGGTTATCGTTGGTGTACTAATCTCAATGCAATTATCCTGCAAGAGATAGAAACGTCTCCAAAGGTTCTCGACATTGTTTTTCAATTGAGACCCTAGTGGTCCGTAATCATAAAACCCGGCAATACCACCGTAGATTTCAAAAGAGGGATAAATAAATCCTCTGCGTTTGGCCACCATCATGATTTTATCGTAGATATCTTGAGGCATCAGCGGAAATCTCCTACGCTAGAAAAGGGGAATTCATTTGGAGGATTTAAACATGCATGCCATCAGATCTATATCGGTGACCATCCCCAGCAGTCTGTTTTCAGGGCTGACCACCGGAACATGGCTGATTTTGTTTTTCATCATCTTGCGTGCGATCTCGGAGATAGGATCGTTCTTGTACGCTTTGATGACGTTTGTAATCATGATTTCTTTCACTGCGACTGGAGGCAGATCGACTTTTGTTGTCGAATAGTACAGGCGGATTGTGTCCCTGATTCCTTCCCAGGTCCAATCGTCTTCATCGCCGCCCATGCCAAGGTTCGTCTGCGACACACTTTCCTTTATGTGACTGAGTTTGAATAAATCACCTTCGCTAACGATACCACCAAGCTCACATTCTTTATTCAGGATTGGTAGCGCGGTTTCGCTGGTGACATTGATGATCTCCATGATGATAGTAATCGGTGTATCCTGGTAGACCGGGACAAGGTTTCTTGTGAAATAATTATCCACGATATCATCGTAGGTATCGTCCAATGCTTTGAGGATGTCAGTGGGACTGATGATGCCAACAAGATTTTTTCTTTTATCAATCACCGGAAGACCATGGATTCTGTTTTCATAGAGGAGTTTTGCTGCGGTGGATAAGTCATCGTCTTTCAGCACGGTATATGGTTTTGTACTCATAATGAGTGCGATTTGTTCCTCATCAGGGTTTTTAAAGATATCAGAACGAGTCAGAACCCCGGCGACTTTCTTTGTGTCTTTCTTCAGAATCGGCATGCCGGAGACGTTATGTTTTGCCAGGGTCTTTAATGCTTCTCGGATGGTACCTGGCACGTATCCTACAACTAATTCTTTTGACATTGCATTTTCTACTTTCATCATTGTTGTCCCTCTCGTCCCTACCTATTTTGAAGCATAAATTTGTTTTAAAGAGTCTCTCTCTAAAACGATGTATTTTCCTGATAGGTCGCGACCCTGAATGCAGTCATCTAAATTTAAAGCTTTCCTTGGAGTGTACGTGACAGTTGTCAACAATTCTTCAAGAGAGAATAATTTGGTTTTTTGTAACACTTTGACTTCCTCAAGAACGTCTGGGTTATTAATCATCGCATTATCCGTACCAAGGAGAAGCGTCACACCGGTCTTTTTCATCAGTTCCAGGTTGTGTTTCAAACGAAAAAACAGGTACGACCGAGGACAAATCACAACCGGTATTGCTGCTTCACTGACTTTCTCAAGGTCTGACTGTGTCGCAGCAATCATATGTATCAGCAAATTTGGTTTTAACTCTAATACACAGTCGATATCTTCACGTTCCACTTCACTGGCATGCAATGCAAACAGTTTTTTCTTTTTTCGGACATGGGCTGCCAGTTTTTCAATTTCAGAAGGCTCCCAATCAGAGATGCTGCTCAGACCAATCCCATCGGAGTTTTCCAAGAGCCGGTCCAGCTCCGTTTTGTCATAGGTCATCTGTGAAGGACGCGAGAGGATGACTGCTTCGATGCTACAGCGTTTCATTGCCTTGCGTATCTGGTAAATCCCTAGGACGCCTCCTTCCCGGAAATCACAAAAACACGAGGTGCCTGCAATGGACATTTCCATAAGGGACTTCTGTATCCCCTCAAGGATTTCCTGTTCTTTTGCTTGTTTTAGTAATCGATGTTTCAGCCCAGCAGGTGGGGCAACAAGCTCTTTGACATTGCGAGGGAGCTGAAGATGTTGAAAACGAATGAATGAATCACCTAGATGGGTATGGGCATTGACGCATGTTGGGATAATCAATCCTTTTGCTATCGGTTCTTTCGGCGGGGTGCCTTTTCCCATCTCATTGACCATTTCATTATCTTGTAATCCAAGATGCCCAGTAATAAAACCATCTTTTGTAAGAATCTCACCGGAAATGTAATCCATGTGCACCAATGTAAGAAACAGGAGTTTTTAACTCTTTTTTAACCAAGCCGGCAGCCGCTTTTGAAAGACAATAGAAATATTTTTGAATACCCCATATGATTTCTCTTCCTCTCTTCGTTGCGTCGAAGCATCCTAAAATTATACATAATTACAAGGAGAGTGAAGGGAGATGAGATGGTAAAAAATGATGGTAAATGAAAGTGACAAAATCGCATTGGTCGACAAATCAAACATGCTTGATGGACTCGCCTGCTTCCCAGAGCAGGTCAAAGAATCGTTAGCGATCGCTGAAGCAGCAGAACGATTCAGTTTTCTGAAGATAGATAATGTAGTCATCGCTGGGATGGGCGCCTCTGCGATTTCTGGGGATATCATGGCGAGCCTGTTTCGGGATAAACTGGATGTTCCGCTTATTGTCAACAGGGAATATGATCTGCCGAAATGGGTCAACAAAGACACCCTTGTCGTCTGCGTCAGCTACTCGGGAAACACCGATGAGACCCTCAGTTCATTTAAAATAGCATATCAGAAAAAATGCAAGATCATCTGTATCTCCACGGGAGGCAAGCTGCAGGAGCTTGCAGAAAAACGACAGGTTCCCTTTGTAAAGATCCCTTCCGGGATTCAGCCGCGTGCAGCGACCGCGTATCTGTTGTTTCCTTCTATTGTTTTCTTGAAAAAAATTGGATTGCTCAAAACCACGATAGACGCAGACATCCAGGAGACCATCGCAGTGACCCAGGAGTTTATCTCGACGAATAACAAGACCGTGCCTGAGGAAACTAACCAGGCCAAGCAGATAGCAAAAAAAATCTATAACACCATCCCACAGATCTATGGATGGGGTATCTACGCACCTATTGCGATTCGATGGCGTCATCAGCTCAACGAGAACAGCAAGGTTATCGCACGCACCGATATCGCTCCAGAATGTAACCATAATGATATCGTTGGTTGGTCTCAGAACCCGGATATCTCAAAACAATTCTCCTGTATCATGCTCCGAGATAAGGATGAAGAGACCATCGATATGACAACCCGATTGAACTTCATGCGAGACCTCTTCCAGAACACCGCAGGAACAATCATCGAAGTCTCACCAAAGGGGAAAAGTCAGCTAGCAAAAATGATGTATCTCATGTGCCTTGGTGATTTCACCAGCTGCTATCTAGCCGTCCTGCGAGGAATTGACCCTAGCCCGGTCGACATCATCACGGAGCTAAAAAAACGCCTCGCAGAAAAATAAACCGCACAGGCTATATCTTCATTGTTCTTCAATTTCTTCAAAAAACATAAATACGTATTACCACATCTTCGCCTGTAGCACTCAAAGGCAGTTGATGAGGATTCCTGTGTATAAAAAAACTCTAAGCAATTTTCTTAGTCTTATTCTTCTGTTCTTGATAGGGAGTTCGATGTTCGCTCCGTCAGTCTTGTCCCAAGATGAACCAGAGCTCCTTATCGAAATCTATGATTCAAACAACTGGAATGAAAGCACAGGGTCGCTCGTCTTTGAAAAAAAAAGTTACGACATCACGGTAGGCACAGAAAATGAATCAGTTGTCCTTGGAGTGAATATCACCGTCCTTGGAACCACCTATCTTACGAGCCTCTCAGAACCATTTATTACGATTGAAATCCCACCGTTCGATACATCCGACTCGTTTGTCATCACCGCAACAAAAGAAGGCTATCAGCCAGGGACAATCGAACTGGCCATCCTGAGAGGAGAATTATTCATAGAAACCGATCGTGTAGTTATCAAGGAAAACACTGAATTTTATATCACCGTAACAGATCAAGATAGCAACCCGGTAGAAAACGCCCTTGTCTACGTCACAGAAGATGCTTCCCCACTGCTCACCGATCAACAAGGAAAAACAATAGCGCAAGCTCCAGAAATCGAGATTTTTACCACAACAACAATCCAAGTCATCAAGAGCGGATATCTCCCTGGGTCCACAACCATCCGAATAGAAAATGTCGAAGGGTCCATCTTCAGCCTTACTGAATCAAAATTTCTTCAAGTCCTCCCAATTTTCCTTGCTATTCTCGTCGTCATAATCTCCGTAGTGTACGTTCTCTTAAGGAAACGAAAAGATCCCTCACAATCATACGGGAATAAAACCATAAAAGCACCAGATGAGCCACCGTCAAACCACAAAGAAAAACAACAACGATCCAAAAGCGAATCAGCAAGATATCCTGAAAAGCAGAAAAGAACCATCACAAGCTCAGCCTCTGATTCACGGGTTGAAGAGATACGAATCCCGGTACAAGCAAAAAAGAAGGAAACAACCATTATAACTGAGGAACAAGACGACAAACAGGCTGCAGAGGATGAAACCAAGCACCCTGATGACTGGTTCAAAGGCCAAGATTATATGCGATATAAGATCGATGAACTCACCGGAAAAATCGATCAAAAAACAGATGGGAAATGGTTCGAAGGCGAACAGGATACCAAATCCAAGGTCGATGAAGCGTTAAAGAAAAGCTTAAAGAAGAAAAAAGTCAACGGGGATTCCGTCGATTAAAGCAATCTATCTTTCTCTTCAGGGCAACCCATTCTTTTATTAGCAGTTCTGTATTCAGAGCCTTTGGATAGTATGATTCCCTATGAAGCTGCTGTTTGAACTCTCAAAAGAACATGCCACATTACCCTGCGCAGAAGTACTGGCAACATTAAACGCTGAACATATGAATTCCACCTTCATCAGTTCCAATGAAGATGTCCTCATCGTTGAGACCAAACCACAGGATGCGGCTATCCAACGATTAGCAGAACGACTAGCTTTTACGTTCATGATTGATGAACTTCTGTTTTCATGTCCAGCTACCGTAGATGACATAATCAAAAACGCTGAGAAACACCCACTGCCCCGTGAAGGATCGATTGCGATCCGATGTAAAAATCGCTCCACTCATATCCGTTCAGAACAACTCATCGACCAGTTAGGAGATATCTATACAAAAAAGAGGCATGTCAATCTCACCAACCCTGATAATGAGCTAAGAGCCGTAGTAAGCGAAAACACTGCGTATCTTGGAGTGAAAAAAGCAGGTATTGAAACAAGCCATTTTCAACAACGGCGAGGTCATTTACGACCTTTCCTTTCACCTATCACACTTCATCCGAAAATCGCACGTGCACTGGTGAACCTCTCCCAAGTAAAAAAACAACAAACCTTGCTTGACCCATTCTGCGGTACTGGAGGTATACTACTTGAAGCTGGCCTGCTTGGAGCATACACTGTAGGCAGTGATATCGAACAGAAAATGATTGACGGCAGTCAAAAAAACCTAGACTATTATCATTTGAAAAATTATCGATTATACTGCGCGGATATCGGTGATATCGCGCGATATGCCCCTTCAGTTGATGCTGTTGCGACTGATTTTCCCTATGCTCGTTCAACCACCACAAAAGGAGAACAACTCACCCGGTTGTACAACCGTGCATTCGAAGCCATTTCTCAGGTCCTTAAAAAAAACGGATATGCAGTCGTCGGGCTCTCAAATGAGAATATACGTTCTATCGGGGAACAGTATCTCTCGGTCATTGCAACTTTTCCGGTGAAATCCCACCGAAGCCTAACACGGTATTTTGTTGTGTATCAACGTAGATGAAATTAGAATCAAAGAATCTCAGCGTCTTCTTCTAAAAAACCTGCTAGATATATAAGTATTGTTCCCTGGGTCATCTGTTAGAACGGAAATGACAATAATTTTATATAACATATAATCTTATATAAATGCGAAGGCGAAATTCATCCGATGAAAAAAGGACTGATGCTGGGAATAACATTCCTCATAGTGATACTACTTTCGATTCCCGCACATGGAATGATTGTAAAAATAGGTTTTCGGTCTCCGACTTGCTTTGGCATTACACATTATGTCGGGGGAGATGGACCGAATAATTATACAACAATACAACAGGCGATCAGCAATGCATCCAATGGAGACATTGTTTTTGTTTTTAACGAATCTTCTCCCTATTTTGAACATCTCATTATTAACGTATCAATTCAACTCGTTGGCGAAAATAAAACAACGACCATAATCGACGGAGAAAACCAAGGCGATGTTGTTATTTTCAATGCCGATGACATCATCATGACTGGTTTTACGGTCCAACATAGTGGGGATACCCCAAAAGTGGATGCCGGAATCGAATCCCGCTCAAAGAGAAATGTAATCACTGATAACTTGGTTATTCAGAATGGTCAATACGCTATTGGCATTCTGCTCAACGGATCATTAGATACTGTTGTAACAGAAAATTTTATCTCAGAGAATGGAAACGAAGGTGTCTTTCTGCAGGACTCTTTCAATTGCACTATAAAAAATAATGTCTTTACCAAAAATGGTCATTGTGCTGTCATAATTTCACATTCCAGCAGAAATCTTATTGCTCATAACACCATGTATGAAAACTATGCGACCGTGAGTCTCTGGTCAGGAGCAATAGATAATGAAATTGCTTGGAACCTCATGCAGAACCAAGAATATAGTGGGGTGGGCGTTTGGCCTGGGGCAAATGACAATTTCATTCATCATAATTACCTAAGCAATAATTCTCTCTATGGGTTTATCATTACATGCGCAGAGGGAAACATCATCGCGAATAATACCATCCGGGGGAGCAATGAAGGGGTCCGTCTCATCATGTCGAATACAACCATGATCAAATTCAATAATTTCATCGATAATAACATCAGTTCATTTTTTGAGAATTCATCCTTTAATCGCTGGAAGCAGAACTACTGGGATGACCATCACGGGATATGGCCGAAATGCATCAAAGGAATAATGAGATTACCTTGGAATAAGATGACTGTGATTCACTGGTTGAACATTGATTGGTTCCCTGCGCAAAAACCATATGAAACCCCGCTCAGTGGAAGTGAAGTATGATGAAAATGATTTTTCTCAAGATTGGTTCGATTATTCTGATTTCTCTTTTTCTGTTATCCCTGATTTCTACTATGTCATTAGCAAGTCATGAACCAATACCTCATCCGTTATTGATGAATGGCACTATTCTGTATGTCGGTGGCTCAGGTCCAGGGAATTTTAGCACGATCCAAGATGCGGTCGATAATGCGTCTGAAGGGGACATCGTGTTTGTCTATAGTGGTTTTTACGAAGAAAACATACTCATCACCACGTCAATCCAATTAATTGGTATGGAGAATAGTACAACGATAATTGATGGTGGAGGTTCTGATACCGTCGTTTCCATTTCCGCTGACGACACCATCATCCAGGGATTCAGTATCCAAAACGCGAAGGACGATGCCAATTCTGCAGGGGTAAAAATTTCGATCGCAGATAATGTGTTCATCGTGGAAAATATCATTCAGAATAATAGGGGGCTTGGCATCCTTCTGCAAGGACCTGGTACATCAGGTGTAAAGATCATGCGTAATACGATTCGAAACAATTCGTATGGGATCTACCTTTTCGACTCTCCGCAAACCCTCGTTTTGGCAAATAATATTAGCAATAATGGGGAAGGAGTGTATGTTGTCGGTTCCTATGCTTCAGCGCTTGTGAACAATACAATTGCCAGTCGAGAACTTGGGATTCATCTAGAAAGCACTTATAATTTCGTTGTCTTTGGAAATTGGGTGGTCAATAACGCAAATGGAGTCTATGCGTTTAACTCGTCAGAGATTTCCTTTTCAAACAACACGATAGGCTGGAACCGCTGGTACGGACTTTGGACCAAAGACTGTAATAATAACATTGTAAACGGTAACACTATCGTAAACAACATTGATGTTGGTTTATTCCTAGAATCTTCCTTTGATACGACTGTTATTAATAATCTTATATGGGACAATGACAATGGTATCTATCTGAAAGATTCTGCAGGTAACCTCATCCAACGCAATAATCTGAGAAATAATAAAGTCAATGGATGCTTCGTTGCTCATACACTTATTCATAGGCGAAATATCTGGGAGATGAACTACTGGGAACGAACACGATTGCTTCCTTACCCGGTCCTCGGGTATATTAAACTGGAGAAAATCACGATATCTTGGATAAATATTGATTGGGCTCCTCTCAGGCAACCGCCGCAGTCCCGCATCATCAAAAAACTCCTGAGCGAAGGCAGCATCTTCTATGTCGGGGGAAATGGACCGAATAATTACAGCTCCATCCAAGCAGCAATCAACGATGCGCATTCTAATGACACCATTTACGTATTCAATGGGACATACTACGAAGCGGTTCTGATCAACAAGCCTCTTCAGTTAATAGGTGAGAATAAAACAACAACTTTTCTTGAGGGAAACGGAACGAGAGATATTATAACAATACTTGCTGATTACGTGACGGTCCGTGATTTTGGCATTCAAAATGGTCATTTCAACATCCTGGTTAATCATTCTTCCTATGTGAACATCACTGAAAATGATATTGGAAGCGGGTTACATGGCATATCAGTGCAGAATGGCTGCCGGCGTATCACCATTTCCAGGAATTCCTTTTTAGAAAATGTCTATGGATTACGGATCTTTTCAAGCACAGATGTGACAATGTCGTCTAATAACTTTTACAGCTTTAAAATAAACGCCTTTTATTTTGGCACAACACTTGCCCATGGACGCCATCACTGGAATAACAATTACTGGGAGGAACCACGATACCTCCCATATTTTATCCACGGGAAAATTAGATTGGGGAATTTTTCCCTAATGTGGTTTAATATTGACTGGTCCCCACGAGCAAGTCCTTATTAGGAGAATTTCATAGATAAATATAAATACCATAAACAAGATTAAAAAATAAATTCAGGAGGAACAATTATGAAATACAATGGAAAAAAGATGTTTGGAGCTGGGGCTTTATTCATATTACTTGTCACAAACGTTGGATCTATAGGTTTACTCTCCCACCCTAATGATCCTCAACCACTTGGTATATTAGAATACGAGCCAAAATCCCATGATTTCGGAGATATGTTCGAAGGAGAAACCAATACCACTATTTTTGATATATGGACCAGTGGGGGATGCTGTGAACTCATCTATGAATTGACATGGAATTGCCCCTGGGTCACAGTGTTTCCAACCAGCGGTGTGACCAATGGGGAATATGATCCAATCACAGTGACCATTAATACCACAGGTCTGGATCAGGGTTCTTACGGCTGCGATATTCAGATTACAACAAATGGCGGTGGCAATGGGATATTTAACGTCACGGTAAATATCATCTCACATACCTATCCTGCGTTAGCATTTTACCCACAGTCACATTACTTTGGAATTATCATGGAAGGGGTCACTGAGGAAACCACCTTTGAGATCTGGAATAGCGGGACCGGAACTGTTTCTTATTCGTTATCATGGGCTGAAAGCTGGGTGACTGTGTCCCCGACGAGTGGTACTTCCACTGGTGAACACGATCTTATCACTGTCACTATAGATACGACAGGTCTTCCCTTGGGTTCCACTCAAGAGTGTTACATCGATATCGAATCCAATGTTGGAACTAAACAATTTGTACTCTGGGTGGTTATCGGCACTACTCCGAAGATTGAAATTGAAAATATCACTGGAGGATTATTCCGGATTAATACGGTGATCACAAATACAGGAACCGCGGATGCTACGGGGATTGAATGGAAGATTTCACTGAGTGGAAATGGTCTGATTCTGCTTGGAAAAGAGACGACTGGGAAATTACCTGGTCTGCGAATCGGTGAAGAACGGACGATTTCATCTGGTGTTATTTTAGGTCTTGGTGATGTTGAGATAACAGTCAGTCTCCAAGACCCTGAGACGCTCCCTATTGTTGAAAAAACACCCGCCAAACTCTTATTGTTTTATATCAAAATATAATTCATCAGCTGAGGGTGGGAATTTTTTCCCCTTTCTTTTTCTTCTTTCTTTCGATAGTTTTGACCAAAATGCTTTTACACCCTTAGGGAGTATCCGTCTTGTATATGACCCAATTACGCATCATCTTCCTGGGAACTGGCGGAAGCTGGCCAACCGTGAAACGGAATGTCTCATCTGTAGCGGTGAAACGAGGCAGCGAGATTATTTTATTTGATTGCGGAGAAGGGACTCAACGGCAGTTCCAGCAATCCAATCTGAGTTATATGCAGATATCAAAAATCTTCATCACTCATTTTCATGGCGATCATTTTCTCGGATTGCCTGGTCTGATTCAGACCATGCAGTTGAATGACCGAGATAAACCACTTTACATCTATGGTCCAAGGGGGATAGAAGAACTCACCAACCAGCTTCTGACATTAGGATATTTTCGTCCATCCTATCGGATTATCGCTCATGAGATCACCGATGGTGAGGAAATCAAATTCGAAGGTTACAGCATCTCAGCCTTAAAGGTCAACCATAACGTGCCTGCTCTGGCGTATCGTATGAGTGAATTTCAGCGTGCAGGGAAATTTAACAAATCCAAGGCGTTAAAAATGGGGATCCCTGAGGGCCCATTATTTAGCAAATTACAGAAAGGACAGACCATCACACTTCCTAGCGGGGAGAACGTCACACCAGACATGATTCTAGGACCTTCGAGGAAAGGAAGAAAGATCGTGATTTCTGGTGATACCAAACCATGTGAGCAGATGATTGGTTTTTCCAAGGATGCTGATGTCCTCATTCATGAGGGGACCTTTGATACAAGACTTCAGGATATTGCCAAGGAGTATGGACATACGACTGCTGCTCAGGCTGCTGAATTAGCAAAAAAAGCACAGGTAGAAAAACTGTTTTTGGTCCACATCAGCCCGCGGTATCTTGATTTTCGTGTACTTGAGGATGAAGCACGGAGTGTGTTTCTGCATTCGTTCGTCCCAAAGGATTTTCAGGATGTTGAAGTGAAGTTAAAAAAATAAATCAAGGAATGCTGCTTTCTTTATTCGTTATGTGGTTTGGCGAAAAAGGTTGTCGCAATATTATAAAGATCCATGTCAACAGTCCTGAGTTTTGTTACCGATTCGGTCAGATCGACAGGCACGATTTTATAACCACGTAAGGCGACCATCATACCAAAATGTCCTTCTTTTACCAGTTCTACTGCGACCACGCCGTATCGAGTCGCTAGAACCCTGTCGTATGCCGTAGGAGATCCGCCACGTTGCACATGCCCAAGGACGGTGAACCGTGTCTCAACACCAAGGCGTTTCTCGATTTCCGTGGCAAGACGCTGTCCGATACCACCGAGACGCACATGACCAAACTCATCTTTTTCTTCAGATAATGTCTCAAAATTATCAGTATCGATTGGTTTTGCTCCTTCGGATGCTACAACGATGCTGAATTTCTTCCCACTTTCATGTCGTGCTTTGAGGTTGTCACAGACATCATCAATACGGAAAGGGATCTCAGGGATCAATATCTCATCTGCGCCACCAGCGATTCCTGATACCGTCGCTATCCATCCTGCATGTCGTCCCATCACTTCAAGCACCATGATCCGATGATGAGACTCTGCGGTTGTATGAAGGCGGTCTATCGCATCAGTCACGATAGAGACTGCGGTGTCAAACCCAAACGTGTAATCTGTGCCTGAAATATCATTATCAATCGTTTTTGGGACGCCGACAACAGGAACTCCCATTTTATGTAATTTCAAAGCAACTCCCAAGGTGTCTTCTCCCCCAATGGCGATGAGAGCATCGATCTTAAATTTCTTCATATTCGAGAGAAGTTTATCGACGTTTTTCTGATCCTTGAATGGGTTCGTCCGAGACGTCCCAAGGATCGTTCCACCTTTGGGTAATATCCCAGAGATATGTTGATTGGTAAGTGGGAGAATGTTACCTTCGATAAGTCCTTTCCATCCATCTAAAATTCCAATGACTTCCCAACGGTATTTCAATGATTTTTTTACCACCGCACGAATAACTGCATTTAACCCGGGACAATCACCGCCACCAGTTAAGATACCGATTTTTTTCATGCTTCCCCCTCGATGAAACCGTGTCGAAATCCTTTATCTTTCAACTCTTTAATAATGTATGGTTTTTATTTCATATAAAATGTAATTTTTCCCTTAAATGAAAACTAATAAAAAGACGACATGATTTTAGGGGAACAACCAAAGGGAAAAAACCAAATGCAATCTGAAAAAATCGAGCTGTCTGGAAATTTCTCGTTCGAAACAAAGGAAGATTTATTTACCGTATTTCAGACCTCGTTTCAAGGTCTATCCCAAGAGGTTGTAGAGGAACGGTTGCGCATCTATGGAACAAATGAATTTGCCAAGGTGAAAAAGAAAACTATTTTTCGAAAGATCGTTGAGGCTCTCATCGAGCCCATGGCTCTTATTCTGATTATCGCAGCTCTTCTTTCGTTTTTTATTATTAATGATGCACTTGAGGCCATTGCGATTGTCGCTGTTGTTCTCATCAATACCATCATTGGTCTTATTCAGGAGGGAAAAGCAGAGAAAGCAGCGGAAGAGTTGAAAAAAATTCTTTCTCCTCAATGCAAAGTCATTCGTGATGGAAACGTTGATGTCATCGCTTCAAAATTTTTAGTACCTGGGGATATTATTGTTTTTGAATCTGGAGATATTATCCCTAGTGACACGCGATTGATTGAAGCGACAGATTTACTTGTTGATGAAGCACATCTGACTGGTGAAAGCGAATCGATTCAGAAAAATGTACAACCAATTATTGAAAAAAACCTGAAACTCTACGAGATGAAAAATATTGTTTTTGCGGGCAGTAAAGTCCTCAACGGTCATGCAAAGGGACTTGTCGTAAAAACAGGGAATGCCACTGAGTTAGGGAAAATCGCGATTAATATTCAAGAGGCAGAAGAAGAACGTACACCTCTTCAGAAGAAAATGGACGTTGAAGTGAAATCGTTGGTCGCACTAGCAATCGTTGCCCTCGTCCTTGTTTTAGTCATGGGATATATGCGTGGGACTGACCTTGGTTTTTCCATTTTGCTTGCGATTAGCATATTAGTTGCAGTCTTTCCAGAAGGCTTACCTGCATCCATGACCATCGCGTTATCCCTGGCAATGGAGCGACTCGCGAAAAACTCCGTCATTATCAAACAGCTTTCATCGGTTGAGACCCTTGGGAATGTCGATTATATCTGCACTGATAAAACAGGTACCATCACAAAGCATGATATGACGGTGAAGGAATTCTTTATTGGAACAAAGTTCTATGTGATGGCTGATGTGTTTAAGATGATCGCAGAAGGCAAATCGGCGCTTCTGCATGATCTTTTTTTGACATCTGTAAAATGCTCCACGGCTCAGGTCGTGGAACAAGATGGAAACATCATCAAAGAGTTAGGAGATCCTACTGAGATCGCATTGATTAAAGCGTCGATTCTAAATGGTTTTAAACCAGATCAGTTCGATTCTTACCGCTGTATTGATAGTGTTCCTTTCTCCTCTGAACTGATGTTTTCAGCGATTCTTACCACAGATAGCTCAGAGAAGCATGATATCTATGTTAAGGGTGCGCCTGAAAAAATCCTTACGTTTTGTAACTCATATTATCTTGATGGGAAGATCCAGACATTGGATGATCATCACCGGCAGCATATCGGAAAAGAGCTAAGCTCGCGGTCTGAGAAAGGCTTCCGCCTCATTGGTTTTGTGAAAAAAACAAACGTTGGCGACATTCAGAAGATTGATGTGAATAACCTCTCAGGTTTCACCTTCCTTGCTACCGCTGCTATCTACGATCCACCAAAAGACGAAGTAAAACAGATGATTCAAGAAACAAAAGACGCAAACATCAACGTCGTGATGATTACTGGTGATAGTATCAAGACCGGTTTTTCAATCGCTGAAAGTGTCGGTATTGCATCTAATATAAATGAGGCAATTGAAGGGAAAGACTTGGAGCAGATGTCCGATCAGGAGTTCGAAAACCGTGTGGAGCAGCTACGGGTGTATTCTCGTGTGGCACCGCTTGATAAGTTAAAGATTGTGGAAAAACTGCGGGCGAAAAACCATATCGTCGCTATGACTGGTGATGGTGTCAACGATGCTCCAGCGTTGAAAAAAGCTGATGTCGGCATCGCCATGGGTCGAGCTGGGACACAGGTGTCGCAAGAGGCGGCAAACATCATCCTGACTGATGATAATTTTTCTGTCATTGTGAAAGCCGTTGAGGAGGGACGACGGGTGTATCAGAACCTCAAAAAACTCATCCGCTACCTTATTACGAACAATATCGGCAAGGTTGTCGGTATTCTTGTCACACCACTCTTTGGGTATCCGGTGCCGTTGATGCCGTTGCAATTGCTTTGGTCCAATGTGATTATGGAATCATTCCCCAGCATCGGGGTGAGTACTGATTCTGCTGATAAGGATATCATGAAACGAAATCCGTCGAAGATGTCCGAGCCGATTATTTCTCGCAAACATCGATTGATTATGATTCTCGACGGGGTTATCTTTGGCTTGTCCATCGCAGCAGGGTACATCCTTTGTTTTGAATATCTTAAAACCCAGGGTATTGGTCTTGAACAAGCTGGACTGATGGCTGGTACGGTTGCATTTGCTATTACGTTGCTCTCTCCGCAGATCTATGTTTTCATCTTACGAGAAGGTACTATCATCGAGAAGTTCAAACGGAAAAATATGCTGTTGAAATCTTTTTTTGTTTTTACATTTCTCATGATCCTTGCCATTATTTATGTCCCTGGATTGAATACTCTGTTTACCACAACTCCTGTTTTTGATCCAGTTATCTGGGGCATCATCCTTGGTTTCTCGCTTCTTACGACCGTGTTCCGGGCAGTGTTTGGGGATCGTTTGTTTTTCATGAGAAGCACTAAGTCCCAAAGCATTGCACAATAATAATTTTATTAAGCTGTGCGCTCATTCTTATGTTGGATTTTTATGGAAACCAGACCATCCTACGATGAATATTTTATGGAAATGGCTCATGTGGTCGCAAAACGAAGCACCTGTTTACGTCGGAAAGTCGGTGCCATTCTCGTCAAAGAAAAACATATCTTAAGTACGGGATATAATGGGGCACCAAAAGGGCTTAAACATTGTTCTGAAACAGGATGTCTTCGTGAGGATCAGAATGTCCCTTCGGGGGAACGGCATGAACTCTGTCGAGGATTACACGCAGAACAGAATGCGATCATCCAAGCAGCTGTTTTTGGCGTCTCAATTAAGGGTTCTGTCCTCTATTGTACGAGTACTCCTTGTGTTGTTTGTGTGAAGATGTTGATTAACGCTGGTGTCACGGAAATTATTTATGCGGGGGACTACCCCGATGATCTTGCAAAACAAATGATGAGCGAAAGTACGCTAAAAATAAAAAGATTTAAATATTAGAATAAGATATAAAAATTTAAATGAAAAAATTGGAAAAATATATATACTTCAGAATTGATTTATTCCGCGAGGAGAATGTATGAAACGGAAAAAGTCGTTCGTATTGGATGATAATGAAAATAAAGCGGTCCAGTTGTTCTCAGAGCTTGGGATGCCTAAGAATCTCGCAAAGACATTACTCTACATATCTCAGGTGGATGAATGTCGCTCTGCAGACGTTGAACAAGGAGCAGATCTTCGACAACCTGAAGTAAGCGTCGCCATGCAAGAACTCCGCCGAAGAGGCTGGGCAAAGAAACGCGATGAAAAAAAGAAAGGTAAAGGAAGACCAGTGCATCTCTACAAACTGACAGCTGACCTGCCATCTATCCTAAAAAGCTTCGAAAAAGAAAAAATGCAAGAAGTAGAGAATATTAGAACAGACCTGGATCAACTGCACAATCTTATTACTTCAATAGAAAAGTAATCTTCAACAAGTCATTCGCCTCGCTTCTTCTCTTTCGACTTACGTGAGGAACGCGTTTAAGCACGTTAGGTGGTTCGTTCGTGATACCGAGAGTCAAAAATGTTTTTCTGAACAGCAAACAGACTGTTGATTGCATTGTACTAAAAAATGCGACCATCCCCTTCATCGATGATAATTTCTTCTACGTCACGAATCTGGATCAAGGGCTTTTTGAAGGGGCTTGTTCTGTGCTTTATTCCGATGGAACTCTTGATATTTTAGTCTCTGAACTTGAAGCAGAAAGTGCACGAAAATCCCCTGCTCATGTGCACGTTTACAAAACAAGAGATGAATTTTCACAGACACTCAGAAACCTTATCGAATCTTTTCCAACTATCGGTGTGAACGCAAATGGTCTATCGTACCTCGAGTTCAACAAGTTAACAGGCCTTCTACCAAACACAAAGTTTGTTGATGTCTCTGATGGATTTTTAAAAACACGACTCATTAAAGACGAACAAGAAATTCAGCGCATAAAAAAAGCCTGCGTAATTGTCGATGAGACAATGATAACAATTCCGGACATTGTTACGGACGGAATGAGTGAGGATGAGCTTGCTGCGGAGATTAATTATTCGCTGCAAAGCCTTGGTGCAGACAAGCCAGCGTTTGATACAATCTCATCCTTTGGGAAAAACTCAGCAGAACCACACTACAGTCATGGTGATGTTAAACTACAGACTGGTTCCTTTGTCCTCTGCGATTTTGGTGCATGCTACAAAAGGTACAATTCCGATATCACACGTACGTTTGTCTTTGGGAACGCTACAGAAAAACACAAAGAGATGTACGAGACTGTGCTTCAGGCACAACAGGTTGCTTTTGAAATGATAAAACCCGGAGTCAAAGCTGGTGACGTTCACAAAGCAGTACAATCGTATATCGATTCAACAAAATTCAAAGGAAGATTCATTCATTCCACGGGTCATGGTCTTGGTCTTGCGGTACATGATGGAATAGGGCTTGCCCTGGATAACACCATGGAACTGAAAGAAAACATGGTTCTTACCGTTGAGCCCGGGGTGTACTTGCCAGGATTTGGTGGTGTCCGTATCGAAGATGATATTCTCGTAAAAAAAGAAGGGATGGAGCTTCTGACAAAAAGCCCGCGTGATTTTATTGAAATAGGATAGATACTTTTTTTCGTTGTTTATTCTTTGGTTCGTTTGTATGTCCAGTTGATTTCAGAGTTTATTTTCCTGTAAAGCTCTGCGCCTTGTTCCAAGGTCTTTTTTTCATTTAATATCTCTAAGGATTCTTCTGCAAGAATCTTTAAAACCTCTCGAATTTCTTTTCTATTTGATTTTAATAATCCAATACCGACATGTAAAAGTTCATCGATGATTTCTGTAACATTTTCTCCTTCTATTGTAATGTTGATTTTCACCATTTATATTCCCTCGTTTTCTTTATTCTCCATTTGGTGCCATATTTTTTATATGAACATCCTGCCATGAAAACCAGGACTTAAATACTTTTTCATAATATGATTTTATAACCTCAATTCTCTACGAATAAAAGCTAATGATCGCATATCTCTATTCTTTAACTCTTTAAATAATAATTCTTAATAACATGTTATTCCTTCTCGGGTGTCATGGTTCTCACAAAAGAATCTGTTGTCCACCGTACCGAAACGGTCGCACTCGTAACAACGGTCTCATTAGTGAGTCTTGGTGTACTACAGATTATTTTAGGGGAAACCATCTCGCGGAGTGTTTCGCTTATTGCAAATGGTTTTGACTGCATTGGAGATGGTTTTGTCTCAGCAATCGTCTGGGGTGGACTTCGATTCTTAAAAAAACCAGCGGATCAACGGTTTCATTTTGGGTATTATAAGCTTGAGAATCTCGCTTCTATTGCTGCGACAATTGTCATGTTTTTGTTGGCAGGATACATTATTTTTCGATCGTATACACAGCTAGTAACACCACAGCAGATACAGCTTCCTTTTATTGGTGTTGTCGTGGCATTTATTGCCGGGTTGATTGCCATCGGTCTTGGGGTTTATAAGATTATTAAATGTAAAACCGCGGGTATGAGTTCTGTGAGACTTGATGCCGTTAATACCATCAAAGATGGCACAACATCATTTCTTACTGTTGTTGCTTTGATACTTTCATCATTTGGATTTACCATCGCGGATTCTATTATTGGTTTTATCATTGCTGGTCTCATCGTAACCATTGGATTTGCCGCCATCAAAGAAGCAGGATATATGCTCGTGGATGCGTGTGATGGGGATTGTTTGATGTATGGCATTCTGATCAAAACATATGCAGAACGTGTGAATGGTGTGCAGTCTGCTCAGGTCGTCCGACTGCGACGGACCGGTCCTGTCATCCAAGGTGAGCTTGAGATCATGGTACTTGGGGAGATGACCGTTTCAGAACTTAATCGGGTACAATTGGAGATCATCAAGATTTCAACGGAGAAAATTTCAGAACTCGAGCATTTAACAATCACTGTCGTACCTTTTGAAAAAGAAGAAAGATAAAGGAAAATTTTTTTTTAGATTTGTTGTAAGCGTTGATGGAGTTTTACGACTGCTTCGACCGCTGCTTTTCCTCGTTCGATGCGGTCTTCTGCTTGCAGCCGGGTCATCCCGGGTCCAGATATACCAAGACCGACTGGTTTGTTGTACTCTAATGCGAGGTCAGCGATTTTTCTGGTTGCATGTTGAATGACTAAGTCATCATGTTCGGTTTCTCCTTCAATGACTGCCCCAATGGTGATGACACCGTCGATATCATTCCTTGTGAGTAATTTTTTGACGGCAAGACCCATGTCGAAGACTCCTGGGACTTTCACTACTTTGGTAATTTCAGCGCCTAAGAACTCCGCGTGTTCTTTTGCTCGTTCGAACATCATCATGGTGATGTCATAGTTGAAATCAGAGACAACCGCTCCGATTCGTATTACTTCTTTTGCCATATTTTTTTGCCTCCTTTTTTATTGTACTGGTCCTGCGTCTTCGAATCCTTCTCGAAGGCCCTGACCAGCGTGTTTGGTGAGATTCTCAGGATGGAACAGCAGGTCGATGACATTTTTCGCATGCTCCCGTGTTCGTTGATTGGCAAGCGATGCGAGTTCTTTTCCGTTCTGTGCTTCATCCTCATAAACAAAGACTTCGATGATATGCTTGTTGCAGAATAATTGGGTATGGATCAGTCCGGTGCTTGCTTCATGAGCGCATTGTTTATCGATTGGTTTTGGGCCAGGCATACCCAGTGCCATTGCAATATCGCAGGATTGTTCTTCGAATAATTTTTTACATGCGACGGGCAAATCTTTTATCCCGGGGACTGTGTATCGGATGATGGTGAATCCAGTGGAGCGGGATTGCAGTTCATTGATTGCTGCGTGTGCCATATCGTAGCGAGCAAAGGTGGTGTCTGCGATGCCTATTCGTTTCATGGTTCTCCTTCGATGCGTTGCATTTTCTTCTGGAACTCGTGGGCTGCAATGACTTTTTGAATTATCCGACGGGTCCCCTCCAGGTCGCTTTCCCCTTGGTATTTTGAGAGTCTGACGACCTGCACGTTGAGTTTTCTTTTTTTCAGTTCTTTCTTAATAATATCAGCATCATGGACTTGGTCAAACCCTAGGGCGATGATGTCAGGTTTTATTTCTTCGACGATTGAGTACATGTCCTCCTCATGGCCAAGGTAGGCTTCGTCGACTACTTTGAGTTCTTTGATGAGATTGACTCGTATCTCTTGTGGGGTGATTGGATCATGTTTGAGTTTGCGTACTGTTGCATCTGTGGCGACCACGACCGCAAGGAGGTCCCCAAGTTTTTTTGCTTCTTTTAGGTAGTAGATATGTCCCATGTGAAGTAAATCAAAGGTCCCGGTTGCCATTACTTTGACCATTGTTTCCACGCCTTGATAATATCGTTTCCTTCTAGAAACACAAAGTTGTTTTTTTCAGCGTATTTCTTTGCATCTTCTTTTGGTAGTGCTTTTCCGTGTTCTCCCATGATTTCACAGCCGCTTCCGACCGGGGTAAGTTCCGCCATTTGTAGTAATGAAATTACGAGTTCTGTATGACCTTTTCGTTCGTTGAGAAGTTTTTCTGAGGCGATACAGATAGGGATGTGTCCTGGAGATCGGAATTCTTTTCCTAGTTGTTTTACTGCTGTGTTGTTGTCCTTGTCTTTTATTCTTTTTACGAGTTCTGCGAATTTCTTCATGGTCAAGCTGCGGTCGTTGTCGGTTATTCCGGTAAATGTTTCTCGATGATTGATATAGAGTGAGAATGAGGATTTGGTGTCGTAGGGGATGTCATTTGGGACGAGTGCTTTGAGCACAGGGTATTCATTGCTCACCTGAGCAAAGAGATCGGAAAGAAAAGGGAGTTGTAATGTCTGTGCCGCCGGATGGGACATCATAAGGAAGATGAGTCCGCCGCCGTCTTTTCGCATGCGTTTGATTGATTCGGGGGTTACGAACTGGGAGGCGATGACAAGATCTGTTTCGCTTTCTCTTGATTCGTTATCATAAATCAGAATGAACCGTCCCTGTTGGAGGGATTCGATAGCGTTTTGTACGGAAATAAGAATTCACCTGTGAGGAACATTTCACCGTATAAAATAAATATTGGGGTGTTACTCAGAAATGGGTCGACTTGGTTTTGATTTACTCCGAGAAACCACGTATCGAGTAATGTACCCAGCAATCCTATTTCTCAGAAGTTTACTACTCACGGTCACAAGTAAATCAACCTTTTCTTTGTTATTCTGAAAATCACCAGAAAATTGTTCTGGATACTTCTTCACTAAATCAATTGCAGTGCTCTTGATGTGTGTCTGTCGTATGTTGCCCAGTTTAATCACCCTTCAGATATAGGCTTCCGGAATACCGTTTAGTTATTTAAAGTTAGTGCGAGGAGAAATTCTTGATTCTTTTTCACATTCTTGGATAATATGGAAAAAAATGAAAGCGATGGTTACACACCGCTCACGTACTCATCTTTATCATAGGGAGTAGACATTTCTTCTCTGATAACTTCTGCGAGACGTTTGACGCCTTCTCGGATCACATCATCATCAGAATACGAAAAATTCAGTCTCATGGAATTATAATTGCTGCTATCCGGATAGAACGCATCACCGACCACATAGGCGACCTGCTTTGCGACCGCTCGTTTGAACATCAGACGCGTGTTGACATTTTTCGGCAAGGTAACCCAGAGAAACATCCCGCCACCCGGGACGGTCCATTTCGCTTCTTTCGGGAAATATTCCTTCAATGCTTTAATCATCACATCCCGTTTGTGCTTATAGAGCTGCTTGATATGTTTGATCTGTATATCGAGATACCCTCCTTTGATATACTCATAGGCAATGTATTGAACAAACATATTTGAACAAAGATCGCTGGATTGTTTCGTAAGGGATAATCGGTTGATGATTTCTTCAGAGCCAATAATCCAGGCAAGTCGAAACCCAGGCGCCAGCACCTTTGAAAACGTCCCAATATAAATCACCCGACCCTTAGTGTCTAAGGATTTAATTGAAGGAATCGGTTCTCCTTCAAAGACCAGTTCACTATAGGGATCATCCTCGACGATGATAAAATCATACTCTGATGCAATCTCAAGAAGCTCTTTCCGATGTTCCAATGAGATGCATTCCCCAGATGGATTCTGGAAAGTTGCGACCGCATACAGAAACTTTGGGGTAATGCCGGTTCGATGAAGACGCTTCAGGTTCCTTCGTAGCGAGTCAATATCGATTCCTTCGTCATTCATCGGGATACATTCGCAGTTCCCCTGATATGCATGAAACGCCTGCAAGGCTCCTAAATAAGTTGGTGCACTCGTGATATAGGTATCGCCGGGATCTAACAAATTAAACGCGATAAACGACAGCGCCTGCTGCGCACCACTTGTGATCAGAATGTCATGGAGCTCACAATCAATCCCCTTTTTTTCCCTCATCCTCTGCGCCAGAACGTTCCGAAGTAGGGGTAACCCTTCTGTCGTCCCATATTGAAGAGCGTTATGAATGTTGGTCTTAAACACCTTCTCGATACATTCATGGATGACGTCGATAGGGAATGCCTGAGGATTTGGTAATCCCCCTGCAAGAGAGATGAAACCAGGACTTTGTGTGAGTTTCAATAACTCTCGTATCTCAGAGGATTTCAGGTTTTTTGATCGATTTGAGAATAAACGGTCGTAATTAACTACCATAAAAATGCCCCGTGCCTGTAATCAGTTATCTTATTTTAAGATTTGGGATTGATAAAAACCAAGTTTTCAAAACAATTCTCTCTAATTTCATTAAAAAGAATTCAGGATAAACTGGTTAAACGTAAGGGTATGGGCCCGGTCGGATTTGAACCGACGACCAACTGGTTATGAGCCAGTCGCTCCACCAGTCTAAGCTACGAGCCCAAATGATGCACCAGCCCCTATCGGTCTTCTACTACTTAAAATTTAAAGATACCAATAAAGAGGAAGGTTCTTTAATGAAGAGAAATATCGGTGTCTGTCATGCGGGAGCTAGTGACTTTAGCCAAATATCCATTCTTACAAGACACACGACAGTTCATCAAAGAAAACGGACCATCGATTCATGAATTACTTCACGATCCCCCGTATGAGCGAGCACGAATCATCAGCATCGAACGATTAGACAATGCTTTGAAAAACCGAGATGTAGGCCAACGCAGCCTTGCCAATGAATCCGACTGCATCATGGAAATCTTATCCTACCCCTTAGCTCGCATGGTAGCAGTCTGTATCGGTGATTCCTTTTTCAAAAAACGATACGCCCTGGGCGAAGCATCCCATGTGCATCGATATCTCCTCAACGAGCCTACCCCCTTTCTTCTCACCGTTGCCCAGGAACTCGAAGTAACCATTCAACACAACCCCGAGACAAACATCATTAAAATCTTTTTCAAAGATTATCTACGAAACGCGCCAACACGATATAAAGAATGGAAAATGGTGAACCGTGGGATAAGCAACGGATTCCTTACGATATCCCAAAAAGACCTCGCTAGAATTCTTTTAGAGTCACTTCGGGAGCGCATCAATAAAGAACTCGTTGCGCGGGAGTGCGATAAAAGCGTGTATGAAGTCTTTTTTTCAGATATCCAACGGTTTCAGAACATACTTGCCCTGCAGAAGAAAAAAATGGAGGCAACACCCGTAGGCAAGGTAAACATCGAGAAACTCCCACCTTGTATGAAAGATATTTTATCAGCGATCCAATCTGGGGAAAACGTACCACACATGGGAAGATTTTCCTTAGTCGCGTTCCTAAGCTCTTTAAAACTCAGCACCAATGACATCTTGAAGCTCTTCAGCACCGCCCCAGACTATCAAGAAGATAAAACTAGATATCAGGTAGAGCATATCACCGGTGCATCGTCATCAACAGAGTATAAATGCCCAGGATGCGAAAAAATGCGTACCTATGGGATATGCCCGGTCGATAAAATGGATGACCTCTGCAAAAAAATACATCATCCACTCAGTTACTATAGCGCTAAATGGAAACAGGAGAAACAGAAACAATGAAACGATTTGTGACATTTGAAGGCATTGACGGCTCAGGAAAATCCACGATATCAAAGTTAGTCGCGAAGAAATTACAAGCTGCTGGATATGACACCCTTTGGACCTATGAACCAACTGATTCAACCGTGGGAAAATATGTTCAACAATGTATCAAAACGCAGTCTGATCCATTTATCACCTCATTTACCTTTATCGCAGATCGCATCTTGCACTGCAAACAAATCCAGCAATGGCTAGATGACGGAAAAATCGTCCTCTGCGACCGTTACGCCGAGTCGACCTATGCCTATCAAGCAGCTCAACTGGAATCTGAATTGAAAAATCCCTTGGAATGGCTCCAGGAGCTTTCTAAAGATAGAATTCTTCTGCCGGATCGAACATTCTTGTTTGTAATCGACCCGAAAACATCTCTGGCACGCATTCAGCATCGAACAGAGTTAATCCCATTTGAAAAGCTTGCATTTTTAGAAAAAGTCCATGAGAATTATCTAAAGGTTTCAAAAGGAAATCGGTTTCTCCATCTAGATGCAGCACAACCGGTTGATGCATTAGTCCAATGCTGTTATGATGATATAGTACAAGAAATAAAGAAAAAATGA
>Ga0105105_10000029_pt1 | contig 58450 bp, 51 predicted proteins | sample PPLLaktember2015_4_FD_79108 | JGI IMG/M metagenome (GOLD analysis project Ga0105105, IMG submission 79108) | Freshwater sediment microbial communities from Prairie Pothole Lake near Jamestown, North Dakota, USA - PPLs Lake P8 Core (1) Depth... | ecosystem: Environmental > Aquatic > Freshwater >...
AGTGGTTCTGACATTGTTTTTCCTAATGATGTATCTGTAGACGCGGGCGGCGATCTAACTCTTAATGTTACAAAAGTAGGAAACCTTAAAGGAGATAAGATAATAGCAGTTGCAGCAGGAGGACAGATCGGGCTGACGGGAGGAAGAAAAATAACCGTTAAAGCCGAGACACTGTACCAACTTCTTGCAAATCATTAAGTCATCTAGTTGCCTTTGCTTTGCGTTAGATAGTAACCTAGATCCGATCCTGTAAAGGGTCGGATCTTTTTATTCTCTCTGCCGTAAGACCCCTCCCTTTTAGGGAGGGGAGGCTTCATAATATTACGTAATTCAAAAACAACTCAGGTAATATTATTACTTTAAATAGCTATATTCATCCGTTAAATCAAATGGATACAATCTTATAAATTATTACGGCATAGAATTTGCATAGAAGAAATTATTACAAAATAGTAGTTTGTTCTTTAGTTAGTTAGATTCATTCAATGATACTAGATTCTTCCCCCAAGGACTTGCTGTAAAAGGCCCCGAGGGGGTTTTCGCTTAGGATACTATTGTGACACGACGTAAAGTTAGATATGACATTGATGCTTCTATCGATATTTTTGGTCCTCTTTCTTGGCCAGACTCTTTTTTAAAAGACTCTTCTTATGCTCTTTTACGTCCTCTTTACGAAAGAACATCTCCGTGGCGCAGCTCGTGGGAAAACCTTTCCACATATTTGATGTCTCAAGCGCGAAGATTGGGAGGTAAAAGATATGTTATTACTAAATTAAATAACTTATCTGCATTAACGTCAGATTACGAACATCTAACTTCATTCTTACGATCTCCTTTCGAAAGACCAAAAGGTTTTAGAAATGTATTCTATGATCTGGACTTATTTTTATTACAACGATTTGTCCTTTCTCATCCGTGGGAAGGACATGAGATTGAAGATAAAAAGAAATTAAAATATGTTTTAGCTAGAATTCCAACCTTACCTCAACTAGAAAATAATGACTTAGTACAAAAGGTGAATAAAGAGTGCCCAGAATTGCTGCAGCGGTATAATGTCGATTTACTTCATCACATTCTTTCGTCTCCCGTATCTTCCCTCTCGTATTCAGTATCCGATGTTGGCTTTGAGATTATGAATACCCCTGTCTTTATTGGCAGACATTATAAAGCAAAAGATTTTGACTTGGGGTCAGGATTTTATAGAATATTAGGAAATTTTTCTCGTTGGGATAAGGCAAAGGTAGTTATTTTTAAAGAGTGTATATATAATTCGGAAAAGGAGCAAAAAGAACTATTTTTACATATTAAAAATACGTATGGGTTACGAGGTATCGGACTTTGGAAACGGGCACAAGTCGAAGGGGAAGATTACTTATTATCGCTTTTGGTTGGTGCTGATGTGTCAGAAAGAATGTTTATGGTTTCACAGTGGGAATTAAATTGCCCACAATTAACAATTTTATAAGGATACTATGGTATGACAATGATCGACATTTCTAATTTGGATAAACTAACGCCGGAGCAGAGAGGTCAGTTTAATTCTCTTTTAGAACATTTTCCTCATCTTGGATCTAAAATGGAAACATCTAGAGAGTTAAATACCCCATCTAAGCTAGAAGAAGATGGATATGCTAATATGATGCCTACTACGAAATCAAATTCCGAAGAATTAGATTATTCGCATTTCATGGAACCCATAGAGACACCCAAAGTAGATTCACGTCGAGATTTGATACCACAGTTAAAAGTTAATGAGAATAATTCATCTTTTAGATCCATGGAGCAAGAAGAAGCGCCTCCTCCACGGACACAACCAGAATTAGATGCGATAAAAGAGGAAAGGGCACAGCAGCGAATTGAGACTGCTGTTAAAGCAGGACAGCCTTATGAGGTAGCATCGTTTAGGGGAGAAGGAAAACCACATCCAATTTTGCAAAAGATGAGAGCCACTGTAGGACTACGTTCTGTTCAAGATCCCGTGGTCGTAAACCTCGGTGGATGCGACTACCATATGAGACCCCTTGATCGATCACATGTAGCGCAAGCCTCTGTTCTTGCTATCGCTACAACCACGAACAACATGCTGTACGAGACTAATCTAGAGGCAGCGATTGTGGCTTATGCAGTTGTTGCAATTGATCGCGTACCTCTAACTGATATCTTTTCTATTGCTTCAGAAGATACAGTAGATGGAAGAACAGTTAAGCTTGACTTCTTGCAAAGAGAAACGAAAGCAGCAGAGGCGTTTTATATCGAACTTTTGAAAAGCCCTAACGAATTAGTGGAAAGTCTTAGTATTTACTATCAGCAAGAATTTCCACCTTTAAATTTAATGGGTGCTGGAAAAGCTAAATTTTTATGTCCTGCAGAGGCGTGTATGCAATCGAGGATCGCAGATCTTGATGCTACGTGTTTCTGTCCCGTACACGGAAAAAAGATGGCTAGGGAGGATTTGCTGCCAAACCCTTTGTAGGCGATCCGCTAGAACTTTATTATCATGATTTTGATCTAGCGCGTCGCCTAGAAATATTAGCACACTGGCGGTTGACACCAAAACAGATAAGCGAAATTTCTGAAGAAGAGTTAGAAACGCTTAGTATGAGTTTTCGTCTTTATGAAAGACGGTGGTTAGAAAGCTTCTCCGATCTTATTGGCTCTTTAACAGGAACCTCTTGGTCTGTAGATGCACTTACTGCCGATAATATAGATGAGGCAGATGAGAAGTTTACATGGAAAAAGAAACCGGAGCGGCAGCGGGTTTCACTGCCACTTACTGTCGTAGTTGGCGGTAATAAAGTACTGGAGCATGTTAAGAAGGTAGCTTCCGACATGAAGGCAAAAGAAAGAAGAGATCCTTCCATTCTTTCCCTACCGTCTTCCGATGTACTTAAAGATGCAGAGATTGTAGATTTGAGTAAGGCGTCTAAAGAAGAGTTTATAATGTTCGCTAAAGGTATCCGTGGGGGATAATCTTTAGTGTGCTGTGAGGTTCATTACGTATGGCAGACGAAAATACAATTAATCCTGCAGATATCAATGCAGTGACCAAATCTGTAGCTGCAGGCAAAGATGCCATTGATGATATGTTAAAAGATGCACGTAAGCTTAATCGTGCGATGGAAGATTCTGCGGATGATACAAACAAAGCATTCAAAGGTCTTCTATCCACACTTACTCGAATTACCAGAGGCGTTAGACCTGCAATTAGAGAGTTTGATAAGTTTAGTGATATAGCAAATAACGCTGAAAAGGGTGTACTTAAATTAGCAAAAGGTTTTGATACTGCTTTTTACAAAGGTAACAAGCAGGCAATGATTGCCACAAATGCTCTTGCAAGCAGTGCAGTTGCAATGGCGACAGTAAGTAGGCAGGCTGAAATTACGTCAAATAAGTTAGATTTTCTCGCCGCTAACTTTAGAGACACAGAAGATGGAATACAGAAAACAGAGAAAAGCCTATCTGAGTTAAGTGAAGAACAAAAAAAGTATAACGCTATCATAAAGGCGGGAGGTACGTTAAGTGAAGAGCAAAAATTTCACGTAGTTCAGATAGCAGACCAAATGGACATTTATAAAGGGAAGCTAGTTGATGCATATGAAAAGTCTAATAATCTCGCTACGTCTGCAGAGGTCTTGACAGAAGATCTTAGGGAGCAGCGAGACATGCTTATCTCTCTTAACAAAGAGACTCTTGCAAATGTGCGATACAATATGCAGCAAAATAGAGAAGCGAGAAAAATGGCGGGAGGATGGGCCGCTATATCTGCAGCAGCAGAAGAGGTTGTAGATTCAAAATTATTTAGAGATCTAAGTTTGACAGGTCTAGCAGTCGGTAGTCTTGCTCTCATTACTAAGTCACTCTCTCAAATATCGGATCACGCAAAAGCTACATCTAGAATAGCTCTTTCGTTAGGAGATACATCGCAAGTTGGTTTTGGTCGTATGGCAGATAGTACCGCAGAAGCACGTAAAGAAACGATGGAGCTTACTGCCCTATCTCATGACTTAGGCTATGAGATGGAAGACGTAAATAATGCAATGAATAAAGTTCGCTCCTCCATCCGTCTCGATAAAGAAGGTCGTCTTACGTCACAAGCTATTCGGGAGATGACAAAAGAGGCCGCCTATTTTGCTCGCATATCAGGAATGGAACTTAATGACGCAGTAGGTCTTTTAGAAACTAGGATACATCGCTATGGTATGACATCAGCACAAGCTACCGCAGACTTACAGTCTATGCGTATGACTATCATGCAGATGACAGCAGGAACAAAAAACGCTCTTATTCCTATGGGAGAGATGGTCAATATTATTGAAGAGGCAAGTGCAGCTTCGCAATCGTATATTGTTGATACCAGAATAATGACCTCCGCACTCAGAGGCGCTGTAAACCAAGCGGAACATTTAGGCGTAGCACAAAAACAAGCAAAAGATGTTGCACAAGGCGTAGGAAAAATATTATCCGGTGCCCCAGACTTTATAAAGATACCTGCAGGATTTTCCCTCGTAGATCAACTGCTCGGCAAAGATTCGGACAAGATATTAAGTACGTTGGATGCTGGGACACGAAAACAAGTAAAATCTATTCAAGAGTCATTAAGAGCAGGAAAACTTGATTACTATGTGGGCGCTAAAGCATTAATGGATCTTATAGGCCAAACAGATGCTGGGATTGAAGCACAAAGTAAAAAACTAGAAGAGACCATCCTAATGGGGCCGCAAGCAGCCGCGCTCATCGCAGAACAGTACGGTATTGAAAATACTGCTACGGCAGTTATGATTACGCAAATGATGCAAGAAGCGTCAGAGATGCGTAATCGAATCAATGCAAACCTTGGCGAGCAAAAACTTAGTTTTGCTACAGCACTCGTCAAAGATACGGCTATGATAAATGACGCCATTATGAAAGCAGAGAAAGCAGATAAAGAAGATGTTCTTGCGCTTATGGGAAAAGAGCAAATCTCCCGTAAAGAAGCCGAACAGCGCATTTTAGACGCAGCAAATAAAAATCTATCTATGCAAGGTCTCGGTAAGCAGCAGATGGTTGATTATAAAGCAGCGCTTTTAGAGGGAAACCAACTAAAGCTTGATAACGAAAAGAAGATACAAGAGTTAAAAAACCAAGATGCTCTTGGGAATGCACAAGAAATCGCTGCTTTGGAATTAGAAATTTTTCGTGGTACGCATGAAAAACAGCAGCTTCTCTTAAAGAAGATGCGAGATCCCGTAAGGGCCATGATAGATGATCTTAAAGGACCAATAAAATATGATGCTAAAGGTAATATTGTAATCGATGCAGCAGCAATGAAACAAGCCGGTATCGAAAGCGGAAAAGCCTTAGCCGAGTCGTTGGGTGGGGACTACGCTACAGTAAGTAAAGACCTTCAACAAGAATTAGAAAAGATGGCTAAAAATGGAGCCACCGATTCTGAGTTAAAAGCTATGCGTCAAGGTGTGCTCAGTGCGAATGATGCAGCGATGAAAGCAGCAAATCAACGAGCATCGGGTCTTATGTCTTATCTAGAATATCCCGCTAAGTGGCTTGGGGATATAGCCTCATCGCTCGGACCAGGAGGAAAGATCGTTGCTGGACTAGCAGGTCTTGCCGCAACACTATACATCCTACATAGAGGGCAAACTAAAAATGTGATACTCGCAGCAAAATTAATGGAAGGCCCCATCTATAGGAATGTGTTAAAAGCCCTACTTATAACGAACAAGGATCCTAGATCTAAGTTGCTACCGTCAGGTGATGGTGCTGGCGGGGCCGATAAACCTGGCATCATGTCCAAAATAGGCGGACTGATTAAAAGGAATCCAAAGAAAGCGGCTGCTGTTGTCGTAGCGACTGCTGCCGCCGCCTATGGTGCATATAAATATTCTAGTAGCGACGAAGAAGAAGAAGAAGAAAAGAAAGAAGACACACTACCTAAAGAACCGACAGAGATCAATAACCAAGAAAATGATTCGGGCAGTGGTGCAATGGGAGCGACAGTTGGGGCTGTATCTACCTTACGTGCAACATCTTCCATGATACCCAAAGCAATGCTACCAAAACTAGGAATGATGGGTAAGGGAGCTAAAGCGTTAAGTGCCGTACCTCTTCTTGGAACAGCGATTGGAGGTTATTATGCATATCAGCAGGCAACAGAATTGTATAAAAAATGGAAGGAAGATCCAAATTCCATAACACCTAGCGATAAAATAAAAATGGTCACAGCGCTCGGTACCATGGTCCCAGGGATAGGGTCATACGTAGCCATGAGCGATATGGCTATGGAGATGGGAGGAGGGTATGACAAACTAGACACGGCACTCGCCTCTTCTGCAAGCGCAGGTGGTCTTGCAGGAACTCCAACACCAATGCCAGAGCCAGCTAAGACACAAGCATCGAATCGCACACGTTTAGCACAATTAGGTGGGGATACAGGAGCGACTCCATCTCTTACCTCAGATGTAAATCTAGGTTCACTTACTCCGGACGGTGCTTTAACCTTAAAAGTCCGAGGAATGTATGATATACTAGCTCAATTCATGAAAGCTAAAGCAGCCACAGCGTAAATTTATCATAATTATAAGGGAGTTATTATGAGATCTGCTCGATTAGCAAAAGCAATTACAAGAGGTGCCGTGTATGTTCGAAATAACAGAACAGGGCAGGTGATGTTGAAGTTTAGAACACAGGGAACAAAAGATCGAATCTTTCCTCCAGTACCTCTTCACGAGCAAAACAATAAAGATAGTTATTTAAACCTATCGCGTATTTATTCTGCAGAACAGATTATGGCATCGACACTCGAAGATTTGATTTTAACTCAGGACTTAGAGCTAGGAGATTTCTAAGTGCCAACGTTTCTACATAAATCTCACGCCTTAGATCGATGTCGTTGTGACCTGTGTGGTCAGATTTTTCCCAAAGCTCTAATTCATGAACATCATGTCATCAAACGGGCCAGTGGTGGAAGAGATACGGTAGAAAACGTTATATGCCTTGATGCTACCTGTCATAACGCTGTTCATCAGGTAGAATCGGCACTAAAAAACCAAAACCGCAGAGGAACAGCGGCAGATCTCGTCTCCGCTCTGTTCCCCCACAGTATGGAAGCCCAGCGCAGGTGTATGGAACTTGCTGCTACCGCAGCAATGGGGTTAGATCTCCAAGAGCAGCCAATAGATTATTCCTCTTTTGACACAGATACCCTTGTCTATCTCACCCCACCAAGAGTTACCCCTAAAATGCGAGAGTTAGTAAAAAGAGTGACACAAGAGTTAAGAAACCCACGAACAGGTAAAAAAATGGGCGTTGCTGACTACATAAAAGGGCTTATTGAATCAGATTTAAAAAAACGCGGACTAAGGTTAGATTAAGTATAGATAACACCCACATCAAATCGACATAAGGAGCTAAAAGTATGGCTATTGGCTTCGAAACGCAAAAAGAGCGTCTGATGCAGCAGTTTATCGACAATCGACCACTTGGCATGAACATTCATGAAGATTTGGAAGATGTTGAAAATGAGCTTGATAGTATGGAGCAAGAAGGGATAGATTTAAAAAATGTAACAGTTAGAGATGTATTAAAAAGGTTAGGAGTAATATCCTGTTGACATAAATGTTACCTCATATTAAATATTGTTAATGAAAATTAACAATATGGTTACAAGTAAAAAAGCAGCGGAGAAACTTGGAGTAAGCCCAAATACGTTAAGGAGATGGGCAGATGCAGGAACAATCAAAACTATTAGAACACCAGCAGGTCAACGCCTGTACGATGTCAGTAGTTTTCTTGCATCAGGGAAAGAACGAAGAAAAGTTATCTATTGTAGGGTTAGCTCCAGAAACCAAAAACCAGACCTTGAATCTCAGATTCAATATCTCAGAGAAAGATATCCAAACCACGAGCTTATTGAAGATATCGGAAGTGGGCTTAACTTCAAAAGAAAAGGACTTAATGCCTTACTGGGATCAATCCTCGATGGGGATGTCTCAGAAGTTGTTGTCTCTCACAGAGACAGGCTCTGCCGCTTTGGATTTGACCTCATCGAATCCATTGCTAGTAAATACGACTGCACACTCGTGGTTTGTGACGAGTCAAAGCTCAGTCCTCAATCCGAACTTGTACAAGACCTGCTTTCCATCATACACGTTTTCTCCTGCCGTCTTTACAGTCTTAGAAAATACTCTCGTAAGATCAAAGAAGATACGGATCTATCCAAAGATAGAAGATCTGAACCAGTTTAAAAGGTATCTGGGTCTATCTAGATATTGGTTTAATCAAACTATAGATTATCTTAAAAAGCCAGAAACAAAAGCTTCCTTGCAGGAAGTTAGATGTATTCAAAAGCAAGAACATCCTGAGTGGGCTTTAGATTGTCCACAAAGAATCCGAGAGCATGCGATGAGTGAAGCATGTGAAGCGGTTAAAAATGCAAAATTAAAATGCAAAACTACCGGTAAGTACCAAGAAATTCATTTTAGAAAAAGAAAAGATAACATACAAAGATTTGGATTTGACGTTCAAAGTTTGAAAGATAAATCTATATTTAGCATGTTAAAATATAAAGTAACTTTTCATATTTCTGAGAAAGAAAACTCGGAGCTAGAAGGAACAAAAGTAGTTTGTGAAGATCATAGATGGTTTCTTATCATCCCACAAAAAAGGCACATTCAAAGACCTGAGAACCAAAGGTTACCGTTTGTGGCTTTAGATCCTGGTGTAAGAACCTTCATGAGTTTCTACTCGCCCTATGTTTTTGGTAAAATTGGAGATGGAGATTTTAAAAGGATTTATCGTTTATGCTTGGGCCTAGACAGGCTTTATTCCAAAATGGCTACAGATCCTAGTAAAAAACGTAAATTTAAGCTAGCTGCTGAGAGGCAACGATGGAAAATCTTCGATCTCATAGATGATTTGCATAAGAAAACAGCACACTTTTTAGTGACTCGATTCTCTGAAATAGTTATACCTACTTTTGAGGCATCTCAAATGGTAACAAAGCTGAGAAGCAAGACCGCTAGAAGTATGCTTACTTTTGCACACTATCGTTTTAAACAATTTCTAATTGCTAAGGCAGAAGAATACTCATGTAAAGTTAGAATAGTTTCGGAAGCTTACACTTCTAAAACTTGTTCTTATTGTGGTCGCATTCAAAACATAGGTAGCAAAAAAAGATTTAAATGCTCTTGTGGTGTGAATGCTGATAGGGATCTACAAGGTGCTCGTGGGATTTACTTGCGAGCTTTGGGGGCTTTACCTTGGGTAGAACACCTGTTTTACCCCGCAATTGTTAACCAATAGGTAACAAACGTTAACAAAAAGAAAGCAGCTTTGTAGGATTACTTATGGATTTGAATACGATTACGCAGCAGAGACAACGGCTAGAGTCAGCGGCAACAGAAAAAATACAAGATGCTATCAACGGTATGCGTGAGGATCTTAGTAAAACTAATGAGTATGTATCTCAGCAGCTACAGCAAACTAAAAAAGAGGAAGAAGCACCTTCCTCTTCCTCTACTCCTCCCCTTGCTGCAAAAAGGTTAATTTACTTTTCCTACCCTATTGCAGGTTACGAGGAGCAACCGCAATGGGTAGATCCCCTGCGTCACATTCTTATACAAGCAGGTTATTTAATTTATAACCCTTGGGATAAAATAGATGCTCAGTTTGGACAGCAGGATCTTCCTCATCTAAATCAAGCACATCAAAAAGTCGTAAAATCCATCTGTCCTCTTCTTCAGATACCAGAAGAAGTACTTCTTCCTTTTGATAATGTGTGGAAAATCATTCAAAAAGGGGACGTGGGAGATCATTTTGGCGTTGTGTTTAAAAGTCTTTGGTTCTTATCAAGATCTTCTCTTGTTGTGTGTGATCTTATGCGACCAAGTAATGATGCTTGCGTGGCGCAAGAAGTTTTATATAGTAAGCAGTTACAAATTCCTGTGATAGGACTACTTCCTCCTTCGGGGCAGCTAGATCCTTTCATACACAGATCAACTACTGCGTTATTCAGTGGTGCTGATTTTCTTTCTCTTTTACCTATGATTAAAGGATATGCGGAGTAATTTATGTCAATAAGTGAAAAAGGAAAAACTATATTAAAATGGTATCCATCAGACGACTATCGAAAAACATACGATAGGGTGTTTAGAAAAGAAAACACAAAAGAAGAAACGATACGAGATATAACAACAGAAGAAAAAATAGCGCAGTTTGAGACTACCTCAAAACAGGAATAATCTTCTCTAGTGAGATTAATTTCTAGTTCGCATATGGGGGTAACTTTGTGGCTAAGAGTAATAATCTACACTCGCTTTATAAATTTCGAGAATCACGTTTTACATCACTAAGTCATGAGCTTCGTGTTTTTATCTATGGTGCAGATGTCACTCCTTGGCTTAAAGGAGATCTTTCCGTCACCTATGGTAATAGGGATAGTTTTAATAATATAGTATTAGAAATTAGCAACCCCAGAAAACTTTGGCAGATCACGCGTGATAACTTAGCTGGTAATTGGCGAGAGAGTATCGGAGAATATTCTGAAAAGGAGAAACTCTCTGTTTTTCGTTGGAAAAACGATCCGGAGACCAATCCTGCGTTCTTTATGGAAATAACCCGTCAGGTGTTAGGTCAGAAGTTAGTTGCAAAACAGGCTAGCGTTAGTGGTATGGGACCAAAGGTTTTTGTTCCTGCACCAAGTGACGCAGAACGACGATATAGGCTTGCTGTAAATGACTGTGTGTTTTCTCGTGGCGATCCTATGCGTGTATTTATGAAAAACCCCTACAGCACCAGTAGTGAGGAGTGGGTAGAAATTTTCTGTGGATTTGTTAAAGACCACCCCATTACGACAAATCATTTAACGGGCGAGTCTACTCTCAGAATCACAGGCCACTGTATTCGAGAGTACTTAACAAAGATGCGAGTGCAGTTAAATAGAGATACAGGCAAAATAGATCCTCAGCCTCTGTTTGATAAAGGTTTTTTTTCTGATTTTATGGACCCCTCAATAGCAACACATCCCTTTTCTAAGTCCTCACTTGAAAATACAATCAAGAGGCTTATTTTAGGGACGGCTACACCAAAGTCTGGCGATACTGCCGATCCCGTTAATGGTATTGGTGCATTCAAGATGGGAAACGTAGTTTGTTACGACCCTGCTCGACCTATGAATACGTTAGAACGTTGGCATCTAATGACGTTGTTTGGTGTTAACAAAGTTGCTTTTCCAAATAGCGCAGATGATAACTTGTGGCTTACGAAAAAAGAAATGAACGATTTAGGTCGTACCACTATCTATCTTCCTGATACTTATGCACAAGGCCCTGCAGGGCGTTACTTGCATCTTCTTCTTCCTGCGGGAGGAACGGGAGCAGGAACTTTAGTTCAAGCTACTCTAGATACCGCAAAAACGACAATAGAATGGACAACAAGATGGGAAATAATCAGAGATTTTGCATCTAAGCTGGATTTTCAAGTAACGACATCGCCTTCTGGAGACATTCTTGTTGAATTTCCCATGTACGGATTTACGCCTCACGTGTTCACTACCCAAGGAGGAGTAGAACTGAGTGATGAGTTTGTTCGCTCGCAAGAAACACGAGAGGAAGCAGCAAAGAAAAACGAAGCTTCTGTAGCTAAATACAATGACGATATAGATAAAGGTGTCATCCCTTATGGTCTAGGTTCCTTACTTACCTTTGAGCTTCATCAAGTGGAAGATACGTTGTCGGACGAAGCAGAAGACTTTCCTACTATATTGCAAGTTGATGGTGGCGCTTCGCATACTCCTGAGAATGTGGAGGGAAAAACCGAACAGCTTACTGCAATGCGGGCTTATGTTTATAGTCCAGTTCTCGTATCACGTTTCGGTGTAATAGCAGAACAGATGTCGATTCCTTTTGCCGGTCAAAGAGATTCAGACACGTCAGGTGGTACGGATAGTCCCATAGCGGTGAGGATGGCAAATTTAGCCTTAATTGAATATATGAAACGGATGGCAGATGCTGCTACGTTGGATGGTACAGTTATCTTTAGGCCGTTTCTTTTCCCCAATCGACCTGTGTGGTTTAAACGTAGCGGTCGAATGGGAAATCTCACTTCTGTAACAAATCGCTGGACGATAGGAAAAAGTGCTGGAACTTCTATTTCTATGAATATGTTATTATCTGAGAGATATGATCCAGAAACAGATACGACTATTTACAGACTTCCTACAGGCGCATCAAATACTCCAATTTCCTATCGAAGTATTTGGGGAGAAAATCCGAAGGAAGCAGAACAAGGTGATACTAAAGCTGGAGTTATTGCAAAAACAGGCACAAAAACCCCCCCTTCTTCATCCTCTAATGGAGGAGCAGGTTCTGTAGGCAGTGATAAAGCGGCCACGAAATCTTCGAGTTCTCCTTTTGCCATAAATTCTAATGCTCCATATAAATACGATGATAGTACCGTCATGTACGCACCTTTCTCTGCTGCGATTAAAGAAGCGTTGGAGTTAGCAAAAAAACAGGGTTTTCCTCCTATTACCGTAACATCTACCTATAGACATCCAGCAAAACAAAAAGCAATGAAAGAAAACCCAGCGGCATATGGCGTAGCAAGAAATAAAAACGGAGATTTTGTTCAGGTGGCAGAGCCGTGGTCGTCTTGTCACCAGTATGGTCTTGCCTTGGATATTTCTATCGAAGGAGATCGGCTGGCAGACTATGCCGCGTTTGCTGATCTGTGTGGGGACAAGATATACTGGGGAGGTCGCTATGGGGATAGGGTTCATTATGAATGGAACGCACCTCCGGGAGGGAAAACCGGAAATCAAGCAAATAGCTTTAGACAAACCCTAAAGCTAGTAGAGGGGAATGATCCTAAAGATTTTACCTATCTTAAACCTGTGTGGGATTATATAAGTTCTCTTTCAGGTAATCCGTTTGTAACAACACCTACTGGTCAAGCAGCGGCTACGCCTGATAAACCAAAAGGGGCAGACACTATCGGAACGAATGTACAGACACCAGATATTTGTCGTCCTACAAACATACCGCAGACAGGACTTGCGGATATGGCTGCAGTGGCAAATCATATCGCTACGCTGACGCGGGGGTAACATGACGGATTGGAGAAGGACAGTACAAACAACACAAAATCGCTCTAATGCTATTAGCGGTGATGGTGTTGTAGCTACGGGCGGTATATTTCAAGGAGTTATTGATTCATCTTCTGGTGAGAATCAAAATGCCCGCCTTGTTTATGCTGGAGGTGGATCGAGTATCCCACTTCCCATGCCGTTTGAATCTTCGACGTCGTGGATACGAAGTATTCCCACGAGTGGCTCCGCTGCTTTAGTTGCATATAGAAGAGACACGGGAGATGCAACGTTTATTCGTTATTTGAATGACATGCCAGATAAAAAACTGGCGAGTTACCAGTCGGGGGATAATGTGTATCGTCCCCTGCTTCCCGGCGAGCATGAAATCCACTCTTCTGGCTTTGCCCAGTCCTTTTACGGTCAGCGCCCCGTCTTAGAACACCGAGGCGGTATTATTCGCTCTTGGCTCGATCAAGATAGGGCAGAGTGCGGACAAAAAGCCCCCATCCATACTCGTCAGCTTCATACGCATAGGACCAATGAGCTTGGAGATGAAGAACGTTTTGGTGTGGTACGAAGAGCTAAAAAATTAAACATTGCAAATGCACTTCTTCAGGGGGCAAAAAAAAGTAGTAACTTTTATGAGTATCCGTATCCAGATTTTTCTCTCCCCGGCGGCGTACCGGCAGCTTTTTCTCTTCTCGCAGAAACCGTAGGTGCAGCTTCCGAAGCAGCGGCGGCGCTTACCGGTACATTTAAAATACGGCCTTTCGCTAAAGAGTACGTACGTATTATCAAAAACCCACTGTTTCCTCTTCCACCAGAAAAACATATTGATATTAGAGAGGGGCAGGTTTTTGACGATGATGGAAAACAAGTAACCGGAGATAGTGGTGCATATCTTCGAGCTAAGTACGAATACTATACTACGCTCATGGACGCTACTAAGTGTGAAATAGATGAGTTAGGAAACGTGGCTTGGTCACTCTCTCTCGCTGCAACAAACGGATGGACTACTAATGTCCCTTTCGGTGCATGGAAATTAGATACAGGTCTTGGAATAGAAATGTCCACACTGACTAGCATTGCTGTGTCTTCTACACTGGATACTTCAATATCGGCCACGACCGAACTTTCGCTCGATTCGCTATTAAATACGTCATTCTCTACAGGTCTTAATTTTTCTCATTCTACTACTGGTACTTATGAGTCTACGTCACAGATGGCGATGAACCTAAAAACGAATATGAATCTTACCGCAGAAGCGGCAATGGTCTTTGAAGCGAAGGGAGGCGTACAAATGAATCTAAACTCTCCCATAGTTCAAATAGGATCTTCCCCTTCAGAACCAACCGTAATGGGCACACAACTTTCTACTTGGCTTCAAAACCTATGTAATGTGTTTACACAAAATGCTTCTTTCGTGGGGATGGGAAATATGGGAGCACCAGTTCCGCTTAATCCTGCGATTGTGACTGCTATTACAAGTCTAGCAGGACAGATCCCAGTTCTAACATCAAAAACAATAACTGTTTCTGCGTGAGGTAAAAAATGGCGGATATAACAATTAACATTGATGCACTTACTGAGAGCCTTAGAAAATCAGCTCTTGGTGCTCTTCCTTGGGTGAAACTTCAGACGATATCGACCAATCTAGATGAAATTACTCCTCCTTCTTATTTAAATAATAATTTCCCTACAGTCATGCTTGATCCACTTCTTATTCCTAATTCTTCGTATGTGTGGACGTATAAGGGTACGCGGCAATTAGTGTTAGATTACATGGTTCAGCGCGGTACAACTTGGGAGACGGGAAAAATAAAAATATTTCATACTGCTCCTGCTACTGCACTAACTCAAGCAGACGAACTTACTCCACCTGCAATTCCTTTCGATGTAAAATATCCTCCCTTCTTTATTCAAACGGTAGAGAACGTAATAGGAGGCGGGTGTGGAGTTGTATTTACTGCACTTTATGATCCTAGTTCAACAAGCGTAGAGCAAAGATTTGGATTAGGATACAGAATAATTTCTGCTACTAACCCAGAGTTTCCGATGTTTGCAGCCTCCTATGTTTCAGTGATACCTACAACCTAGAGGGATGTTTGCAATATACTTTATAAGATTTTGAAGAAAGGAAATATAGCGTATGCCGATAACAGGAACTGAAGCCATCTTGGCCGCGAGCATGTATTCTATGGTAAGTGCAGAGTTAGGTCCGCCGCCTAATCCAGAAGCTGCCGTGCAGTTGCAGAAATTGTGCAAGGGGCTCGCGAATGCAATTGTACCGCATATTTTGATGGCACAAGTGGCTCCTGGAATCCCGACCGCAGGCTCGCCGTCGGCACAGGTGACGGTGGCTTCGGGCGCGTTGATGTGAAGAACCCTACGCAGACGCAGACCCCATTGAACTCATCATGTTTTACGGGTAGAGGATAAAAAATGAGACAACCGAGTAAGCTTAGATATGTTGAGTGCGAACTTCCCAATGAAGTAGAAAAAACCATTGTGGCATTTGAGGACGATTTTAAAGAGCGGCTAAAGCCGTTTTACGATCGTCTCTCCGACTTAAAGCTCCAGCTCCCCGCTGTTGTAGAAGAGTTGGACGCACAAATTGTACTAAGAGAAGCACTTCTTACGGGCTCTCCTGTTCAAAGCCTATCTTCTTTATCCGCCTTAGATAAAAGTACGGGACTGACTTCCCCTAAAAGAGATGATAATGACCCTGAAACTATACGCATTGATGAGAGAAAATTAGGTGCTGCGGGTATCTGTCTTTTAAATGGCAGAATGTTTAAAGTAGGTTCAGAAGGAAGGTTAATAGCCATCCGTCACCTGTGGGAAACCGCAGGAGGAAATTATGATTATTTTGTAAGGTTAGGAACTGCGGCTTATACAACACCAGAAGCTAGTTATAATTTATTTCAGTATAATCCATCGACTCCCAATTATTTACCTTTTGTGAATAAAGGATTTTCATTTCTAGCGGATACGGGATACAAAAATTCACAATTTAAACATCGAATGATTTGGACTACCAGCATCAGTGCCTCGTATGCCCTGAAGTCAAAAATGGCTACTCTTGGTTACGACTCTAATCAAATTAATAATATATTTTCTGGGAAAGACCCAAACGCAGATTTCGACTTTTTAGGCGAATTAGGAAGCGTAAATGCGCTGGTTCGTGCTACAACACGTCTTATCTTTCTTCCTTCTGATGATGCAGTTCGTCAGCCTCCGTGGCTTAATGAAGCTAACTATATTGAATTAGCAATTATACGATTTTTAACCTACAGGTTTAAAAAGTACACGACATCTGCGGTGTTTGATAAAACATATTGGTCAGACTTTTTAACTGAGCTACGCCCAAAAGACATAAAAGAGTTACTAGAAAACCGCCCCGAAATTTTGGATGTTGAACTTCCGCAGGATTTAGCCGCTATTACGCTTCAGGTGGAAAAAGCGATAGCCATTCCACCTGAGACTTCCATTATCAATACCCATATGAATAATTTGCCTGTGGGATTTGAGGATGAGATGACGCTAACCTATGCTCTTTATGATTTAGGATTAGCAATTCATAACCAAATAAAACCTATTGATACAAAAAGAGCGGCGCAGTTAGAATTAGTTCTTTTGGAACTTATAGGTAAAATACAACTTATTGATTTTATTAATCCTCCTATTTTAGTAAACCCATCGGATATATCATCGTTGTTTCCTTCGATTAATTTACCTCCGACTGCAAATTTGATTGCTTTAATTCAATCCCGTGGTGATCCAAGGGTGGTGACTTCTGCCGTGGCAGCAACCTCTGCTATAAATAATTTTTATTTGGTAAGCAGTAAAAATTTGAAAAAAGAGAGTAACACGGCTGCTGGTTCTACGCAGGGATTTCCAAGCGTAGAAACATTTGCCATGTTGCTATCTCGTCGCGTTAAATGGCCAGACAATTTTAAAGACTGTAAGCTAGTTCCAGTTTCAAATCCCTCAGATCAAAGACTAGCAACTGCGGTCGATGTTAAAAAAACATCCTCTGTGGAATCAAATGAAGATTGGAGAGACCATAGAAACAATATGGCTTACCTTCGTGCTAGATTAGAAGATACATTAGCGAGTGATTCTCTTTCCGATATTAGAAAAGCCGTAAATGATTTTGTAGACGAAGAGGACGGAAACAAAACTATTAATAAAAAAGATACAAAAATAACTTCTTTACTGTCAGATATAAATTCAAAAAAGAAAGACATAAAAGAAGTTGCAAGTTTGTCTGTACGGTTACTAAAATCAATTCCGTCGGAAACGCCAGTAAATGCATCTACAACGCAGATTTATAACAACTTAACCGGTTTTGAACGCAGTGCAAAACTAGCGGCTGCGTACAACAGAAACTACATAGAAGAACAAGGCGGGAAAAAGATAACGCCCGGCATCACAACACAAGACGCTAAATCGGCAGCAGAAAAGGCAATCGGAACCGACCTTCCGTTTGTCGGAGGGAGTGATAAGATGCTCATCCCCTTTACTGCGGACGTCTCTGTGGACTTACAGGTCTGTCAGACAAAGGCTATGCGTGAGTTTGATCGCTATTTAAGAGGGCTTTTAACTCCCCCTAAATGGTTAGTCGAACTCTTAAATCTAATTAAGCACCAGATCATTGTGTTTCAAGACGAAATAGATGCTTTTATTTTAGAAGTACAACAGAATATGGATGCCATTTTGGCTAAAGTGGAAAGACTTCTAACACTAGACCTTAACTTTTCAGGGAAGATCGGATTTGAAAACTCTTTGTTTAAATGTGCATGGGGAATTGACCTTGGACTAAAGATTAATTTGCTAGATCTACTTCTCCAATATCTCGACAGATATTTGGGTGTAGTAATGGGTCCACTTTTGACGTTTTTAGGTCTGTTGGGCGATTTTTTAAATGAGATATTTTGTATTCCTATTCAGTGGTTAGGTACCATTTTAAATGGCGCTGCTGCTGCAACGGCTGCCCTTCTTGAGAAAATAGGTTGTACGGTTAAAGATTTTAAACTGCCTCTTGAGATATTTGAGATTTTGAATTTGATTAATGGTACGTTTAGTCTACGTTCACTAGTATTTAAAAAGGGGTCTGCAGATTGGCTTAGGATGATGGGTCGGCTTAAAAAAGGACAGAATGAATTTTCTGGTTTGGTTCAATTTGCTAACACGTGTGCAAACCCAAATGTTTCCGCTGCTCTAAGTGCGTTAACTGCAGCAACAGAATTGGCCATATCAGACATTCCATTAGCAGAGACGAAACGCTTCGTGAGTAATTTATTTTAGAAGTGGGACTACTAATCAGTAGTATAATGTATCCGTAGATTTTAAGGAGCGGCTTGTGGGTCTATTACTTGACGATAATCAAGAGCGAATTGTTTCGACTAAACGGTTAGATCCGAACAAACGTCCAAAATACTATAATTCACAAGCGGGGGGTTTAATTCGCATAAGTGCGGATTTTGAAGCTTTTTTAATCCTACAAGGACGCCCTCGCAACAAAGAGACTGTAGACTGGCTCCAAAAAGCAAGCGATTATGCGATACAAGATGCAGACAGAGATTCCCTTGTGAATGCTGCTATGGACAATGAAATTGCAGACGCAAAAGCAGGAACAAAAGAAGTCTCCCCCATCGTAGATCAGTTCAATCAATTTAGGCAAAGATTCAACATGGTAGGATTTGAAGGAGTGACAGAAGCAGGTCAGCTTCTTAATGATCTTCAACGACCTATGAATGAGATTATAACATTAGGCTCGCGGCATAGGCATCGACAACAATATGCCGCAATTTTAAAAGTAAGATTGGTCAATAATGGACTTACGTCAGAGCAATCTAAACAGCTTAATAGTTGGTTTGAATCGCTGACGACGTACTAAAAAGGTGGGGAATGGGTATTACACTAAAAAAAGCAGATGGAGATCTTTTTTTAGATCCGGAGACAGGACGTCCTCTTGTCATATCCGGCCCCTCAAAAGTCGATCAGGAATTAGCAGATTTGTACCTTAGTGACCTAGATACAGATAGAAGTTGGGGATCTTCCTTAAGTCTCGATAAGTTAAACAGCACGTCTCTAGAACAGGCACGGGCTGTCCTCTTTGTGCGACTTCAGCAAGCAAACGATCGCATATTAGCAAAACAGTCACAAGATCCCACAATAGAAGAAGACGAGCGTATTTCGCAATTTTCAAGTACGGATGTCTTAGTGGATATACAAAATCAAGCGTTGATCTTTTTTTCCGTCGCAGATGTTGGAGATACTACGGTAGAAAAAGCAATGGGACAAAGTTTTAAACCGACATCGTTGAAACATGTTATACCACCACCGTCAACTGGTTTAATTCCAAGAGAGTAATCATGGCAAGAACGTTAGAACAAATAAGAGATGCGCTTAGAACTAGTATTACTGGTATCGATAATCGTTTGGATCTTAAAGTAGGACCACTGTGGGATTATCTTATTGCTCCTATACCTCCAGAACTATATTCAATTGAAATTCGCATCGAAAACCTCAAGCGTTACTATTCTCCTAATTTTTCTTCTGTGGCTACGCAGCAAGAGGCTAGAGATTTTGCGATCAATTTTGGTACTGGTCCTTCTATTGGTAATTTCGCCCGCGCAACAATCGTTTTCTATAGAAATTCACCCCCTGCTGCAGGACTGGCTTATACTGTTCCCATTGGAATGCTCGTGCAAACCATAGATGGTACATTAGTCTATAGAACAACGCAGTCTGCCGTGATGGCCGGAGATTATGCTGCGACCTACTTTAATCCCTCTACACAAAGGTATGAAGTTTATGTGACAGTGGAGGCGGTCGCGCCTGGGGTTACGTACAACATTCCAGCTAACCATATCCGAAAAATGCAATACCCACTGACGGGCTTCGATGGGATCCAACAAATGTCAGAAGCAAGCGGAGGAACGGAGCCGGAAGACAGTCTTTCTGTTGCACTTAGGGTGCAAGAGAAATTCAAAGGATTAGAGAGGAATTCAATCGGGGGTATTACAACTCTTATAAAAGAGGCAGAGCCTTCGAGAGTAACTGCGGTATCCGTTGTAAAACCCACGGATAGGGTTGAATTTCGTCGTCTTACGTCCGGTCCTGCGCTAGATGTATATGTGCTAGGAGAAAATTTAACTCGCTTTTCCGAAGACTTCTTAGCCTCTGGTGGTGAGATTGTTGTTCCTATTACGGTAAATCGTACTGTAGTCGGAGTAACATCGGTATCAGTCAATGGAAATGTTATCTCGGATTGGACGTTTGTTCCAGATTCGACACTTGAATATCAATTTAGCACAAGATCCAATCCTGTTATTCAATTAGCTACCCCAATCACTGTTAATGATTTGGTGGAAATTATAGGAGTAAGGAATAGTGTTTTAGATGATCTTCAGTGGTATTTTACTGAAGAAAATGCGTTATTTAAAACTGATGTACTTCTTCGTTCGTTTATCGTATCCCCGATTATAGTTTCTCTTGAATGTCGGATTTCTAGTGGAGATGCAGACGTTATTAGAGAACAGATCGTGGCGTTTGTAACTGCCTACATTCAACCCTCATCGGGAATACCTTCAATGTTAGTTCCTGACGCAGTGAGAAGTTTACTAAAAGAGAATATACCAGAAATCGATTCTGTTCGTATTTTAGAATTTAGGCGTAGATACGGATCAATCTCTGTTGTTGAGATTATATCTCCATATAAGAACCAAGTACCAGTTTATGATACTGTTGCTTCTAGCATAGTCGTGAGGTTATAGTTTGTATGTCTAAAATCACTTTTGAATTAGTGCTTGGAGACGATCAAGCTACTTACGATAACCTTAGTAATCAGTTACCAAAAGGACAAAACAATCTTGTTCGTGGTGTTGTTGTTCCGGCACATCCTCAAAATCAGCCACAAACATTTAAGGTTGGAAACCTGTCACCTGGTATCCCATATGTGGTTGATTTTGAAGGTGAATGGCAGGCAGCACCAAAACCAAGGGTGTATTTTACCATTCCAACTATGTTATCTCCTGCTACTGGGAATATTGTCATCACCTATACCTCTTTAGCGGTGGGTGATACACTTGTTATCGCTGGGGTGACATTTACAGCAGTGATTGGTGCTGCTACCAATAGTCAATTCAAAATTGAAGTAGATGCTTTTACGACTGCAGAAAATTTAGCATCGGCTATAAATGCAAACACCATTACCTCGGCCTTGGTAAAGGCAACGGTTACTAGTGCAGACATAATAGCTAATCAAGCTCACATACAACTGAAAGCAATCGTTCTGGGGAGCAGCAGTAACCAATACACACTCTCATCTAGTAGCGGTGCCATTATAGTACCATCCACTCTGAGCGGTGGCGCAGATGAGACAAGAGCTAAGGATAGTCTTTCTTATTCACTAACAATATCTCTACCTTACGGACCTGTCACGGTTAGCGTCCGCGACACTTCAACGGGAGAGGTCTATAGATTCCTACTTTCTGTAGTGAACTATGCTACACTGTTTCGTGCTTATGCTAGAGAGATCACCGAGTATTTAAAAAATCCGACCACGCAGGTGGAAGATTCGATCGCATCTCCGCTGTCGTTTAGACTTGCTACTCCCATGTTAGCGGGACTTACTTCTTTAATCCCATCAGATTTAGAAATTCTAGCATCCTTAGCCCATAAACTGCTCGTTAAAAACCTCCTTCATGCACCAGGAACAGAAGGGGCTACGACAGAAATTCTCGCTGCGTTTTCTGCATCAAATCCGATTTTCTTTAAGATGCAAAATACTAATAAATTAGATACTCCTCTTTTTCGTTCCGAGGAAGTATTCCAAGGGTATGAAGCCCACGTGTGGCTACCTAACCGAGAAATAGAAAGATGGCGTGCTTTTATCCAGTTGATCAATAACCTTCCTCAGCTATATACACTAAAGCAGATAACGGAAGGCGAAGTTTATGTACAAAAAGGAAACACACTAAAAAGGCATACATTTGACTTTTCAAGTCCTCTGGCAAATAGCATCACGGCAGGAATGACGTATTTAACTGATTGTTTTTTACGTCTATTTTCATTGAGTGTCACAGTAGAAGCAGAGCACTTCCTTGCTTTTTGCCAAGCGTCATATATTTTAGACCAGCTCATGCTAAACGCATTAACACCAACAGATGCAGATCCTTTAGCTATTACACCATGGCAGACATATTCGTTAAGTGGTCGTTTCGAACAACAGTTCGATATCTCAAATACGCATGAGTGGTATTATGATTCTCCTGTGCTGGGGGAGACAGACGGTGTAAATAGGTTTTTTAGTCTTTCTAAATTTCCCGCTTCAATATCAGCAGTAAAAATATTTGTGGATGGGTTATTGAAATTTCCATACATTGATTATCGGATAACAGTAACGGGCGATACGATAAGTAATGCGTATAGAATACAGTCATTACCAGAAGGGCCGCTTTTAATTTCTGCTCCTCTTGGTGTCTCGCGTTCGTTTCTTGCTCCCGTATTTTCATCCTTTGAATGTAAGGGCGGAGCTAATCTACAGATGCTTTTAACTGGCGTAGAGCAGGGGTTAGATAATGTCTCTTTTGTTATCTCCCATGAACCCACTACCGATGTACTAGACGCACAGTTTACTGCAGTTCATTTTTCTACTCCTAAACTGCCGAATTCGGGTATTTCAGGAGAAAACCAGTACGGACAAATATCTTTACCTGTAGGGGCCAATTCCTATGCCATTACCTACAACCAACCCACAGTATCGATCGACTATCAACTTCTCGTATCGCTGACAGTCGATCCTATGCCGAGCGGAAACCCAGAGAATGTAGAGCAAGTCATTCATCTTGTTAGAGAGCACACACTGACGGGTGCGACCGTAGAGTTTTCTGCTCCTGTGGGTGCTGATGTTAAACTTAACTGGTGGGTAATAGAGGATGATACGCTCACACTAGAACGAGGAACTATTCCTCTTTTAGCTGGTATGTCATCTGTTCTCGTCTCTTTTGCGGGCGGTCCTTATTTTGATCAGGTAGTTATTTTATTCCAACTATGGGAAACGTATCCTACCTTTACGGATGCGCCACATTATTTAGCTTCGGCAACGTCCGTCGGTCCAGGCGGCACAACGATTCGTTTCTCTGCTCCGATTGTTGGTAACGACTATCGTCTAGACTACGTGGTTTTCCCAGCGAGAGATGGGAATTTTATAGAATTTTACGAGCCCCCAGTAGGGTTGGTTGAGGCTCATTACGATGTAAGATGGCCTTATTGGATGCACGCAGAACTTACCCCTGCTCCAGACGGAATTAGAAGGGAGTTCACACTTCCCTATCCCGTCACAGAGCCAAAATCTGTGTACCTTGCCTTAAATGGTAGGTTGATGACACAAGGGATTGAAAATCAATACACAGTAGCAAATGACATGGTATTATTTTCTTTTGCTCCTACTCCGAATCAACTGCTATGGGCAGTCTACCCCATAAGCACTCCCACAAATATATTACCGAGTAAGTGGGATCAAAACCTTCTAAACTACCTGCCTGAGAAGACAGGGGAGTATGCCACAGGATGGATAAAGGCAAATGGAAAGATAGCAGAAGGAAGTTTAGTCACTCTCGATGGTCTCATGTTTGAGGCAGTAGCCACTTCCCGTGGTCTTATTATTAACGGTAGTACGATAAGTGTAGGCGCAAGTGTTACATGGAACACGTTAAATGTTACATTAACCGGAGCACCTAATCCCAATGTTATAGTAAAGGTGAAAGGAACTATGGCTTCCGGCTCGAATATTCTATCTTCTGTTCTTCCTTCGACAGATGGGATTGTAGCTGGAATGCGAGTAGTAGCACCAAATATCCCCACGGGGACTGTGATTATTACAGTGACGCCTACTACATTAGTTATGAGCGATAACGCGACGGCAAACAACACTGCCGTTCCTATCTCAGTATCTGGTGTTGATCAGTTTAAAGTAGGTCAAAGCAAAGATGAAGATACTCAGGCATTAGTAGATGCTATTAATTCTCATGCCATTTTGAGCTACCACTACGTGGCTGAATCTAGTGGAAGTGGTTTTACCGTAGTAAAAGCAAAACGGTTAGGGAATGGTCAGTACAATGAAACATTAACCACCTTTGGAACACTTGAAGCATTTAATATTGAAGGAGATACCTCTTCCAGTAGTTATAACGCAAAAACAATTTATGCTGGTGAGCATAAAGTCTCCCTACCTAGTAGTGAAGTGAACATTTCTTCCTCGTTGTTCTATCGGCAAGGGCATCCTTATTATGAAGGGTTAGGGATAACGGTTATCTCGTCAAATAGCTTACCTACTCCTCTTATTGATGGTGTTACCTATTACGTAACAAATCCTACTGTCGATACCTTTCAACTATCACTAGTTCCTTATGGCACGCCTGTAGTCATTTTAGATTCGGGCTTAGGTTACCATACTTTCACTAGTGTCGAAGTGGATGTTTCATCATCTACATTTTCATTTCCTACTACAGAATGGACAGGAGTAGGAACGACAGCTCCTAACTCTCCTATTATAAGTGACATATCTCCGAATCTATCTCTTGTTGTTGGTATGGCGGTATTCGGTAGTACAATACCTTTAGGAGCTACGATTCTTAGCATAGAATCAGATACGCAAATTACGTTGACGATGAATGCTACCAACGTTGCAGTGAGTACGCAGCTTAGTTTTAAAGACGTATTTCAAGTAAATGAACCTGTGGGTTTTTTAACTTCCAATACGTTGCCATCAGGACTTATCGAAGGTCAAATTTATTATATTATAAATGTTACACAAAATAGATTTCAAATCTCTGCTACACAAAATGGATCTGCAGTGACGATAACAGACGTAGGTGCGGGAGAATTTGTTGTTTACTCGATACCTCGATTTGCCGCAGGATGTAATGAGACTCTTGATACTCTTTCATTGGCGGAAGAAATCAATAGACATCCCATCCCATCTGCCAAAATAGTTGCTACGGTCGCAGAAAGTAATTTAATCAATTTAACTGCAAAACAAATCGGGATACGAGGCAACTATAAAATCACCGCGACAGACACCACTCTTTCTGTTCAAAGCATGTCAACAGGGGAGGATCCTTCTGGTGGAGTATATGGCACGTCAAAGATGTGCTATTACTATAATGCGCCTGTAACCACATTAGACGGTCTTAGCACTCGTCTTTGGAAGCAATATGGCGGGGATAAATTTGTATTTGATTATCCTCCTACTCTACAGCAAGAGGGTTATTATATTTCAGAAGTTTATCCTACGGATTCTCACCCTCTTGATTCTACCGTAGCTAATTTGCCTTGCAACTATCCAAAAGGTCTTTTCACGCAGGGATTTGGAACGCACTTAAATCAAACAGAAATAAGTGTAGTTCACGATGGGGAACTGATTATATCGACGGCTAACCTCCCTGTGCAAGAAAGACCTGACGGTATCGTAGACGGAGTAAATACTATATTTGATCTTTCGTTAACTTCGTGCGCAGGTCAAGAATCTTTAATGCTTTGGCTCGATGGTATTTATCAGCCACCAATTAAATATGTGTACACAGATATGGGATCTTACGGAAGAATTACCTTTTTGTCTCCTCCTGCAATAGAGCAGACCCTATGGGCTTGGTACTTGCCTTACGGTACTGCCTGCGTGGACGAACGCACGCGAGAGCTAGTGGGTGTTATAGATGGTGTGAATAATATATTCACTGTTCCTGATTCCCCATGGGCAGATGCTTTGACACTCGTAACCTTCTTAGAGGGGTTATTTGTGCTTCAAGACTTAGACTACTCTGTTCTTACTGGTAACACAGAGATTAAATTTCTCGGCTCGTTGTCTCCTGCAGTTGGGCAATCATTGTGGTCGCATTTTAATATAGGAAGCATAGTTCCTTTTGATAACTGGAGACAGGTATTTGTGGCGACTACGGATGGAGTAACGGCCACATATATGATTCCACATATGTTACTTTCTGAATTACCAACTTCCACAGATGCTGTAATTGTCTTTTTAAACGGATTGAATCAAGGTGGTAATTATAACATAGAAGTGGATAGTTTTGGTAATCCTACGGGGAATATAATATTTAACAGCACACCAGAGGCAAATCGTCGTCTCGAAGTGGCCTATATCCGATAATTGGGGTTGTGATGGCACAAAACGAAAAGATAAGAACGGAAGATATTGTTGAAATCCTAGATGGTAAGATCTTATCTTCTGAGGGACATCCTGCCTTAAGTGTAGATCCACGAGAGGCATATAGCAGCGTACTAACGAAGATCTCCGCACAGGTCTTATCTCCAGAACAAAAATTAGCCTTTGATGCCACACTGACATCACCTTCTGCATCAAACCCTGTGGTATTAAAAAATGATCTTGCTACTTATATTCCACAGGCTGACTTAGGCTCTGTAAAAGATTCTGTCGCTACATATGCGCAACTTCCTCTTCCTGTTATCCTTACGGGCTCGACAGTTGAAGATTCGAAAGTGGTGACAGTTTCCTCTACGTCCTCTGTGCATCGCGGAGACTTAGTAACTAGTACGAGTTTGGGGCTTCAATTTGCATCTGGTACGCTGGTCACGGATATTTTATCTGGGACAGAGATTCAAATTCTTCCTGCCGCACTCATCACATCTACGAATTTTTCGATAACCTTTTCTCCCGTAGAAGGAGATTTGAGGGGTGTCATTGCAGACGGTATTATCTATCGCTGGAATGGTTCTGCTTGGATGCCATTTACCCGTACGGGAACCATGCAGCATCCGGAGCTTTTAAATCAAAACGCAGATCCAGCCTATCAACACCTCACGCAGACGCAGCGAGATTCGCTTCTGGTAGCGAGTCACAGTCATGCTAATAAAGCAGTTCTCGATAATATACTAAGTGCAGGATCTGGGGAGATCATAACGACGGGGGAAAGAAATCGACTTCCTTCTGTAGACCAAAAGTCTGCACTGATTGGATCCAGTGGAGTTCCTAGTGACACGAATCCTTATGTAACACACTTAGATCCTAGATTAAATACTACACGGAATCCCTACGTCACGGTTGGCCCCCCTGGCTCGCTTGCCACCTTTCAGGGCGTAGACTATCGACCATTCGAAGACGCAATCCTTGCCATCGATCTAGGGTCAGCCTCTGCCGTAAAAGCCATAGAAGTATTATCCGGTACGTACGACCTCTCGGGTGTTGCTATTGTTTGGGGAGCACAAACGAGTAGCTTACTTCTTGAGGGGTTTACTCCGCAGACGGCACTTCTTTCGTTTAAGACGGGTGCTCCCGGCGTAAAGGCCACGGGAACTGGAGGCCCTCTTATTGTTCGTGGGTTTACGTTTGAACTAAACGAACAAAGCACAATAGGCGTTCTCTCTACGAGAGAAAACACTATCATTGAAGATTGTGTTTTTCGTCCCGGTCCGTCCACCTCATCAAATCAAATCGGCATCCAACTTTTGGGTGCTGGAAGTATTGTTCGCAGATGTAAATTTGAAGGGCAACTTACAAAAGGAATCGAGATTCGTGCACCTAATTGCCGAGTAGAGAGTTGTACGTTTTCCTTAACCTCCGCGACTAATTTTGCCGTAGACTGCTTCTCATCGGGAACAGGGACTATCGGCACTTCTTCATATGCTTGGTCTGGGGCAGAGTCTGCCATGATCGATCATAACTTCATCACATCAGGTATCGTTCGGACACAGGCTAACGTTAACTACGTCAATATCACTAATAACCGTTTTACTTCACTCGTCCACACAATTACCGATTTAGGCGTAAGTACTCGATACCTTGAAAACCAACCAGAAGAGATTAACCAGCCGTTTGTTGGAAAAAGAAGAACCGTAGGACCACTTGGAAGCTATGCTGATTATCGAGGTTTGACGGAAGCCTCTATTATCGCAGCGCTGCAAGATCCAAATGTCACAGAAGTGGAGTTATTAGAAGGAGAATATGTTATTTCTTCCACAATAACGATACCCGAAGGAAAAGCGCTCCGTGGTGTATGGCAAGGAGATACTACGCGAGTTAAACTTATAGGTGCGGATGGGGTGTCACTGTTAGCCCTATCCCACTGGTCAAGAATAGAAAATATCTACATTGAAGGAAGTAATGAGAATTTAGTCACTTCTGACTTACTGGGTATTAATAATGCACAGATAATGAACTGCAATTTTAATTTAACTGTGGGAGCATCTAATTTTGAGTTGTTACTAATGCAACCTACAGACTGTTTAATCTCCCGATGCTCTTTTAGCGGTTATCAAGGTTTAATGTTACTAGGATCCTCACGGAATCGCTTACACTCAAACGTATTTTCAAATACAGATACTCCTCTTGTAATGGGAGTACTGACGGCAAACAATAAGGATCATATAAAAGACAATCATTTCTTATCGTCAGTGGCTCCTATTATCGCAGGTGATACTCTCCTTGTAGAAGATAATCACTTTCTAGGAGCATTACCGACGAAACTAAATACCGTCTCTTCTATTTGGCAAGGAAACTGGCCGCACCCAGAAGCAAATAACGATAGTGGTGTGGACACTATGGAAATTTGTCTTGATCGGTATTTAAATCCTGCAAGTGACGGTGTGGAAAGAAGCATCATAGCATCTACTGGTACAATAAGTTTCGTAGAGGATCAAATCGGGATCGCATCTACTCTACCTATCGCGCTGAATACAAAGATAAATAAAACTTCTCCTTACTTTGTAAATATATTTTGGACGTCTGCTGACGGGCTTTCAGGTAATGTAGTGTGGCGAGTGACAGTGGTGTTTAGGGATAAGAATTCGAGGCAGATCGGTACCTTCGTATCAAGCGCGGTCGTTGCTGCAAGAACTGGCATGGTAGCGACTACCGAGGACGTAGCATCATTTAGTTTCACTAGCTATGGTATAAGCACGGATCCAACACATGTATCTTTTGTCGTAGAACGAGTGGGTAATGATCCATCGGATACGCTAGGGGACAACGCACATTTGACTGAAGTACAAGTTATTCTCCCAAGGGATTAATATGGCGCAACAAATATTACGTACAGAAGATATAATTGAATGTTTAGATGATCGTATCTATACAGAAACGCCCCATATACCGATAGGCGTAGCCGAAGGGGAGGTTTATTCATCAGTACTAACGAAAATTGAAAATCAAGTATGTTCTCCACAAGAGAAGTTGGCATTAGTGCTTACTCTGACAGCCCCAAGCGCCTCAAATCCGATAGTACTGAAAGACGATCTTTCCACATACTATCCAGCAGATGATTTAGGCTCACTTAGGGATGCAGTAAATAATTTAGTGGACTTACCTACGACAGGTAACTACTTGAATGATCTTCGTCCCGTTCTTTCTGTTATGGCTATATATCGCTGGGATGGTGGTTCGTGGCTTCCTTTTATCAGCACAGGTACGGTAGATCACACACAGCTTTCTTCGCTCAATACGGATACTAATTATCTTCATGTGCCTGCGTCATCACTGGCTTCTCTCGTATCGCAGTCACATACCCACAGTAATAAATTAGTATTAGATGCCATCTTGTCTTTAGGATCGGGCATTGTCATTTCAAGTGCAGAGAGATCTCGACTTCCTAGTATAGAAGAAAAAGAGGCACTAGATTATGCCACATCTCCTTCTGCCACAAATAGATTTGTGACCTCTTTAGATCCCAGACTTAATACGGTTAAAAATCCTTACGTTACTTTTGGTCCTACGTTAAGTGAAACAACTTATATGGGAGATACCATAGTTGAATTAAGGGCGGCACTAGCTCATCTTAGTTCAAGCGGTGATGTTGAGTTTATTAATGCACTAGAGATCCTTCCTGCTACATATTCCCCAGATACTATTGATTATTTAGGAATCGATTGGTCCGATAGTAAGCCTCTTCTTTTAGAGGGTCTTGCTTCTCGACAAGCCGTATTGCAAATTGCACCGCAACCTGCTGGCTCTACCGCATTTCATATTGGAGATGGGGAAGGACGAGTTACTATTCGCGGACTGACGTTTGAAATAGCTGGTACTGCTAATATCGGCATGGTGATTGATAGAGACGATACAATTATTGAAGATTGCACATTCAAGGCAATAACATCTGGTATTTTTGGTGTTCGCATTCTTGCTGCAAACGTCAACATCAGAAGGTGCGTATTCCAAGGTGACATGGATGTTGGGATAGAGGTGATAGGAGAAAATTGTCATATTGAAAACTGTAGAATTGATATTTCTTCTTCCTCCGCTAAAGCAATCGACATATCTAGCCACGGATGCATGATATCGTCTTGTGCCATCAGCAGTGGGATAATCAATATAAATGCGTTAGCACAAGATACCACCTTCGATAAAACGCGGCTGACGCCTAACACTAGCTTTATTGACGTAGGTGTAAATACACGGTGGTTAGGCAGTGTGCCGCAAGATTATCAGCAGGCATACATAGGCCGCACACGTTCCGTCGGCCCTATTAATTCGTTTGCTGATTTTAGAGGGAGTAATGAAACTCCTTTTTTGGCCGCTCTTTCTGATCCCTATACTACTGAAGTAGAAGTATTTGACGGTAGTTATTCGTTCACCTCTCCAGTATTCGTTCCTAGAGGAAAATCAGTTAAGTCTATAACGCCTAACTTTTCTGTTATTTCTGGGGAGCATTGTTTTATCTTGGACTCCTACTCATCTCTTTTCGGCCTTAATATATCAACAACTAATGTAGATGGAATCACGGCGGTAGTCGGGGCGTCCAAGGTTGAAATTAACCGATGCAGTATCAATACTAATTCGTGCGCCATAAAAGCAGTAGACACGTTAGATTTTTCTGTGACTGGGTGTAGGTTATCTGGAACTCAGGGGATCTCTTTATTGGGAGATCTGAGGTCTCGAATTACACGAAATGTGTTTTCTTCTGCGATCTCTGTTATGTCCAGCACTTCTACTTTACACTTACACTACGCAGATAACACAGAAGAAGGCAGCGTCCCCCAACTTTATGGCGATCGCGCTCTTGTCAAAGGGAACTTATTTATGGGAGCCGTCCCAACTAAAGTTCACACCTATCAAAGCTTATGGCTTGGCAATTTTCCTGTAGAGGCAAATAACACAAATGGTATAGACACGATTAAATTAAATACCAGTGATCTTCACCCCATCGAAGGCAGTGGGGCTTCATATGCCACCGCTATCGGAACACAAGTTATCGCATTAACAGAAACAGGCACGCCTACTGTAGTTACACCTCCTATAAAAATTGGAGCTAAAATAAATCGGTCACTAGGATATCAGGTAGTGCTATCTTGGACTTCGCCTTTATTTAGCGGCAATGTCAATTGGGAGGTTTCGGTCGTGTTTAGAGATAGAACGACCGTCAGCGATATTGGCTCTCCGACAGTTGTAACAGCTATCGCTCCACGCACTCAATATACCGTCCGAGGAGAAGAGATGACTACGGTCACTTTTACGAATTTAGATTTCGGTTATATTTTGGGAGTAGATCTAACCCACGTATCTTTGGTTGTAAGAAGACTAGGTGATACGGTAAATGACTCATTAGGTGGAGTAGTGTACCTTACAGAGGCTTCCATTATATTTGCGAGGGATTAGATCATGTTATTTTTAGGTTATTGGTCAGCTTGGTTTTTTCTACTTTTGATACTTGTTTTAGCTAGAAAGATAACGATGAAAGAAAACGCACTTATGTCTCTTTTGTTTTTTTCTTTCCTTTTTGCTGTTCCTACGACACTCCTGCATATGACGTTTAGTGACATTCGTATATTCTTAGTAGTCGCTGTGATAGTTGGGGCTTGGTTTTATTTTCGAAGAAAGAAAAGAGGTCGCCATGTTTAATACGTTGAACGCTGATTTTTTTCATTTAACATCAGAACAGTTTATCTCGCTAGATCTTACTCTCTATTCCCCAGAGGTATTAAAAGAGATGGCACATTTTATTTGGGTTACTTACGTAGATGATGCTTCGCTCATGGCATGGAGAGAAGAGAAGTTGATCCCTCTTATTCAAATCGACCACATGGACGGTGACGAAGATTAAATTAGTAATCGTAGAGGGATGGCACAATGGCAACAAATACCAAAATTAGAACCGAAGACGTCCTAGAGATTTTTGATTTTAAAATCAAGACATCTAGTGCGCACGCACAACTCGACGTAGTAAGCGGAGAGTTCTATGACAGTGTGCTATCAAAAATAGCAGCAAGAAGTCCTTCACTTGATGAAAAGAACGCATTAGACAATGCAGTGAATCCGTCCATAAGCAACCCGTTTGTGACAGTATCCGAATTAGATGCTGCATTAGGGGGGACTATTCCATGGAAAACCATTGGGCCTGTGGGTAGCGGTTCTGATTTTGAAGGATCGGGGGAAAGTGCTTTTTTGGCTGCATTTGCTACACCGAATGTTTGGTTTTATGTGAAGCCCGCGACCTATACGTTCACATCTACAGTGACAGTTCCTAATGGAGTAAAAGTTGTGGGTGGCGTAACAGGCTCTACAATTATTACATCTTCGACTGGAACTCCTTTTATTTTAATAGATGATGTATTTTTAGCGTTTGTCACTGTTATGACAAGCGCTGCGTCATCTACTGCGGTAGTTGCTTCTGCTTCGGCTCGTGTGGAGATAAAAAATTGTATTTTTGCTTCCACATCTAGTGGAAACACATTAGACATCTCGGACTCTGTCAAATTTTCATCTACTGACTGTGCTTTTCTTGTGGGGAATTTGGTAGGAACTAATGCTATTCAACTATCAATCGCAAGTGCCTATTTTGACGCATCCGGTACTTATGGTTTAAGACTAGATACGATCGATGATTTTATCATGTGGGGAAGTACTTTTTTTGCTGGTACCCCACAGATAATATCGGGATCTAACGTTAGGATCGTAGGTAATCATTTTAATAATGGGATTACAAACACGACGCCCGTATCATCTGTACTGCTTCGTGCAAATACACCTACGGCAAATAATAACGAAGATGAATCTCTTACATATCTTCTTCAGTATTTAGGTTCTCCTTCCGCACTTCAAACCACACCATCGTATAGTAGTAACTTTACTGGCCCTCAAGCCGAAGATCTTACCTCTCGCGCTTCTGCTATTGATCTATGCTTACAGTGGATATACGAGGAAAGAAACTTTTCTTTGGTTGCAAAGTCGGAACCTCTCGTCGTGTCTTGGGATCCAGTTAATATGTTACTTACAAGTACAAATACAATTCTTCTTGTGAGTGCGCACAGAAATGCAGTATGGCAGTTACCGGCCATATCCGAGACCATACCAAATGGTTGGTTTTTGTATTACGTTATAGATCGATCTTTGATTACAAGTGACATTGTTCTAACTCCTATACTTGCTCCTTTAGGATCGATTCCAATAGATACTAATCCGCCTACAGGCAGTCCCAATAACCGTCAAATTTACACGCTCGCTTACAATCTCAATGGTACGTTGTGGTGGAGAGGAGGCGGTGGGTCTAGATTCCCTGCCACAGGTGGTTATGTTGGGGATTACTTTGTAGATGGGTCATCTAAGTCACTACTGAATTATTTAGGTGCCGAGGATTACAATGACTCTCAGCCTGATTACTCTAATAACTTTGCTGGTATTCAAGGTGAAAGTTTAACAGTTCGCCTATCTAAGACCGATCAATTACTACAGCGTCTTTTTGAACACTCAAATCTTGGTTACTATTTGTCGGTGGACGGATACTTTTCCTCAGATGCAATAGGGGAGTTAGTGCTCAATGGAGATTTGACTTTCAAACTTCCTCACATATCTGGTGCGATTGTAGTAGCAGGTAGTAGTTGGACTATTCCAGATGGAAGTTTGCTTTATTTTAGTTGGGATCAGGTAGCACTAGGAGCTGCAACTGCAATAGTAGCAACCAATGTTCCTCTTCCTGATGCCTATCCTCTCACAACAAAATATTTTGTGGCCGCAGTTCGAATTGGTACTATGTTTTATTTGTGGGACGGAACGAGGCTTCCTATGTCTGGTGGGCGTTGGCCACTAGAATCTTCCGCTAGAAATGTAGTTCCCACTTCTCTGGCTACTACGTATCAGTCACATTATCTATTTAAGGTTAATGCAGCATATGCTTCAGTTGGGAGTATTTATACTTCTGGAGGAAATACATATACAATATTAAGTTCGATTGCAGGTCAGACAAAGCTTCTTTGTTCCGGTACAAATGTACCATCCACATCTACTGGTGTGTTGACACTTTCTAGTGGTGCTGGCGATATATCAATTACGTATACCTCGTATACTGCAGGCTATCCTGTATCAAACAACACCGCATGGATTGACCTTAATGGTGTTAGACACTTCTTGTGGGAGAATTTAGCAGTTCTTACTTCTACTGGTATCCCTCTTGATCGCAATGTGCTACCGAACCAGCCCGTTCCTTTAGTGGGGTTGACAGATCTCTCGCAAGGTGAGGGCATTCTTATTACACACACATGGAATGCGGGAAGTTCACAACAAGCGACTATGCAAAAGGTCTCTTTACCGCTATCTTTTATCTTAGAACAAAATCAATTTCTTTGGGTACAAAATCGTACTGACTATCTTCTATTTACGGGAGAAGGATGATGGCATCATATTTTGGAACGCATGATTTACATGATACTATAAAGGTAACATCAGGGATTGGGTCTATTACGATAGATGTACCCTTCATACCTGATTACGTTAAAGTGGATTTTCATGGGGGTATGTTATCGCCTAAAGCGGATCATATGGAACGCATTGGAGACGATGATGTTTACTGGAATTTAACTCCTACCGTACACGGATATCAATTATCGATTGGTTGGAGCGTATTTACAAAAGAGAGAAGAATTTTTTACCGCGTAGCGCGGCTAATCGTAGATCCCGTATAAGGAGAGAGACACATGGGTAGATCGGAAGCCAAAGGCGATAAACGAACAGTAACCTATAGCGGTAACTTGACGGTTAGTGGCGAGGGAGAGTTAAAGATCCCGTGCCGTGGTAGACCATTAGAAGTGGAAGTGGGTTTTTGTGATCCTACTCCTCCTAAAGCAGGATGTGGTAATTCGTCCGAGGATGAGGTTAAAATAGAAATAGATCATCTTATTAAGCCTTTTCCTCTGTGGGCACTTAAGCTTTCTTGGGATATTCACTGTGGGAATGTTCGGGAAATAGCATGGAGTGCAACGGTTCTTCTTCACGGAAGAGTGTAATTGATTGGGGGTTATTTAAATGTACGTTGGGTATCGAGGGAAACAAATTCTTTTTGTCTCAGATGTTCAGGGTTTGCCTTCTGATACCTACAGCGTACTAGAATGGGCTATGCCAAAAGAAATAACACCAGTTGATGTTATTCAAAACTATGAGATATGGAGGGATACCGTAGTGGAAAAAAATGCAATAAAACCATACGATCAACTTCGGATTGCTCTTGTGGGTGCGTATAGAATTCAATGCGGTATTGCCACGTATGCAGAACAGTTATTTCCGCGCTTTGCCGAGCAAGTAGGGGATTATAGAATATTGGCAGAAGTCGCTGAAGATGTCCCAGAAGAACATAATGTTATTCGTTGCTGGAAGCGAGGGGAACCTCTTACAGAATTAATAGATCAGATTCACGCATTCAAACCTGATGTGGTTTATGTCGAGCATGAATTCGGTATCTTTCCGAATGCCCGTTATTGGTTGGCATTTGTGGCGCAGATGCAGGAGTATAAGCTTTTTGTAAAACAGCACTCCATCTTCTATCACAAAGATAAGCTTGTTTGTGAAGCGGCAGTTCCTAATATTATTTGCCATACGCAAATAGGAAAAAGAGTTCTACTCGAAAAAGGAGTTCCTTCTAACATAACCGTTATTCCTCATGGATGCTTTCCGTGTGAGAGGACAGACAGATATTGGAACATGTATCATTCTTCGCATACTTTAGTGCAGTTTGGCTTCGGTTTTGAATACAAAGGTTGGGAAGTGGCGCTCAACGCAGTAGCACTACTTAAGAAAAAATTCCCAGACGTATTCTACACTGGCCTCTTTAGCGAGAGTAAATTCAACGCTCTTTTACATCAAAACTATTATACTAAATTAAACGCTCTTATCCAAGAGTTAGGGATCGAGCAGAACGTAGGGTTAATTCGCGGATATCAAAGCGATGAGTCTTTAGACTCTTACTTAAGAACAAATCAAATAGCGATTTTCCCTTACGTACTAAACGGAGAACATACGGTCTATGGGGCTACTGGAGCTGCCCGCCTAGCGATGGCTACGGGTACACCAACAATCACCTCGTATGTACCACAGTTTGATGACTGCGAAGGCGTATGTCCTCGTCCTTCTACGGTAGAGGAGCTAGCAAACGAAGTAGAGATCCTTTTCCTATCTAAAGAGAAAAGAGAAGAGCAGGTTAAAAAGCAAAATAAATGGCTACAAGATAATTCGTGGGAAAATATTACTTTAAAACATTTGGAACTCTTTAGCGGAAAGCAAAGTTAAATGGGAAACATTGTCGCCATCGCAGGAATTGAGACTATCCGCAATAAAGCAGGCGATGTGATAAAATATTCAGATACTTTTTTAGATAATTTACTAACTTATCGAAAGGAACATCCTAAAGATAAGGTAGTTATTGTCGATGCACGCGCGTTTTTAAAAGAGCCTAATTCAACATGTGAAGATGTGTGGAAGGATGTTTGTTCAAAATTCGATAAGATCGATAAGATAGTATATGCAGGACACTCTAGCGACGAGAGTTTAATTCTATTTTCGCACACAAAAAAAGATCTCGATATAGAGCAACGATACTGGAGATCTTCCTTTCATTATGAAGCCCCATATGCTGAAAACGCGGAGATTATTTTGTACGGATGCCAAGCAGGTGGACGTGAGGGTAAAAAATGGCCTGTGTGTATTGCTCAGACCATCGCAAACAAAACTGAAAAAACAGTGTGGGCGTTCGTCTCTCGCAGCTATCAAATCGAAAAGCCAAAAGGACGATATCGTCAAAAAAGTGACGATAGGATTGGTTTGGTTAAATTCACCCGTGCTTAAGATTTAGTACAGATTTTTTGCTGCCATTTACAAATCGAGGAACGGAATTACATGCGTGTTGTTGCCGAATACATAGAAAATACCACACAACTTTTGCTGCGATTTTTAAGCGTACCAGCCATACCCAATGATACGATACAACTTGGTGTGTATGCGATTGATGGTACACCACAACTTCCCTGTGTTATCCGTGTAGACATCGATAGTGACTCCATTAAAGAAGGTGAAGCACATACGTCTATTGTAGGTTATTGGCCTCTCCCTAAATGGCTTGATGTTACGCTTCCAGATCTCACTACGCAGCGTGTGGAAGTAGTTAAAGTTATTCAATACGCATCGAATTACGAGCCTCTTTTAATAGAGCAGCCTATCGATGTCATTGTTCCTATCGAGCCAGAACCTCGTCGTCCAGATGAGGGATTTAATCCATATAAACCAATAGAAACTCTTCCTCCAGAGTATCCAGACGTCTATGTAGAACTTGCCCTAGAGCGGACAGATCCTATTCGCTTAGGTGCTAATATAACAAGTGACTCTCTAACTTATGTAGGAGGTTGTGCGGGACGTGCTCTTACTGCCACTATCACGCAAAAGCAGACCGACGCTGCCCCCTATTTATCTTATGCTCCAGTACGTCTAGAAGGGCAATTCACTAACTCTCTTTTTAATTCCAATTTTAGTTTATCGCCTACTTGGCCTACTCCGCATTTCGATCCTTTGCCAAATGGATGGCAAGTGTTACTTGCTGATCCCTTAAGTATTGTTAGAATGCAGACAACAGAAGCAAGTGCTGCACTACCTTCATTTACTTTAAGATATAGGCAGCGTACGGGAAGCGATGTATCTACAATACCACCTGTTACCATATTAACTCCTCCGCTTACAAACGCAGGAGAAACATTTCAAGTAATAGTAGTTCCTAGTTCAAATAATGTCGCTGGAAGGCTTCAGTTAAGAACATATGACGACGCTGTAGTATCCCCTAGTTATACTTTAGTATCTGGCATACCTGTCATTGCCCATCTTGCAATAGGCACGCATACGGGAGCAGTTAAGATCGTATGGGATCAGCAAAAAGGTGCAGGAGAAGAACAAATTATTCAACTTATTGGTCCTAGTTCTTCTGTTTATACAGGATCACATTCCTACATACCAACTGGCTCTACTTCTTTTTCCGATGTACTTACATTGAATAATATTGAATTTAATAAGCCTTGGTATTTTTATCGGGGATCTATTCGTGTTGACGGCAGTGGTGATAATCCAGCACAGCCCTTTTCGTGGAAAGTTCAAATAGGAAATCAGATATTATTACAAGTAGATGGTGGCCTGTTAAGTAGTGATTTTCAATTGCAACCTGCAGTTAATTTATCCTCTTATTTACTTTCTTCTGTTACGAGTTATAAACTTACGTGGGCCTCTCCTACGGAATTTAAATTAACTGATGCAAGTGGTTTAAACTCTATTGTGATCCCATTTTCTTTTGATATTGGAGCAATTGCAGATACTACATCGTCACTTAAAGTTGTACTCACTGGATATAAGCCTAATGAAGGATCATCCATTGGAAAGCGTTGGGTTTACTCTCCCACGTAAGCTGAATAAGATTTTAAGTAGAATGCTTTTTTAACTGGAGAAAATATCATGATGTTTATGCGCTATTTAGTTTTTTTCTTTGAACCAGATCAAAGCAGAGAAAATCAGCTTTGTGCTATTCAGCCTTTATTTAACAATCCCTCTGCAGTTAAAGTTTTACTAAAAACAGCTAGATTCGAAGATAAGGCTGCTCTAGTTTATGTTGGAACAGAGGAAAGCCTAGAGATATTACTTAAAAAAACTGCGAGACTTGATTTAACCGATTGGTTAGATTTTGATTTTTCTCAAATTAAAAAAGCCTTAGATTTTCTTGCGGAGGAATTAGAGATATCTGTATTTACAGATCAAGATGAAGAGATTGTGGTCGGTGATCCCCCTGTTGTTAATATAGAAGCCGCAGCTAAAAATATATCCTATCCACCAGACATCCCAGAAAAAAACCATTGGCTTTGGGATGATGTTAAAAAGAACTACAGGCGGGAAATAAATACCCGTGCCGGAAAAGATAAAGATAAAAAGGAAGCTATTCAGCGTATTTTATATTTTAACTCAGCATTAAAACTAAACCTCATACCCTTTTCTTTTAACACCGCAACGCAGATAAATGACGCGAGAGATGTATTGGCGCAGGATATTGAACAAGGGGAAGAACAGGCCAGCCAGATTATTAATACGTGGGAAAGGCATTTAAAGTCCGACGGTACGTTAAAGAAAACTAAAGCCATTCGTTATTTAGGATCTGATCATGAAGAAAAATCAAGCCGTTATTATATCGCTCATGCTGTGGAGTGGACATTAGACGCCGAATGGAAAACCCTTTGCGATTATTTAAATAAAAATCATGGGTTCCATGTTCTATCTAAAGACCATTTAACCATGACAATAAATCGTTTAACTAAGTTAGAAGTCATTCAAGAAGATGGAAATAAAGTAGCAATCTATATCTCACACGTATTTACACCATCACAAGCGGCTACACTTACAAGTAAAGTACGTAAAGATGATATAGTTAAGATGCTTCACAAGTACACTACCTTGTGGTATAAAACAGGTAAGTTTCCTGATATTAAAAAAATATGATCTGAGGTTTTGAGTATAAGTAATGCCAGTAAAAGTACTCAAAACAGTCTAATAAAGACATGGTGTCTTTAGGTAGATAGAAGAAAAGTAAAGACGCGGGTGGGGAAGAGGCTGGCCAAAAGACCCTCCTGTAAGACTTTCTTCGTCATTACCACTTTTTAGAGGTATGTATGCGAATAAAGATTATTTCATCATTAGCCATTGTATTAGCCTCTTTTTTCTTATTTGTAGCAATCGAGTATTTTTGGGCAAGAAACCATAGTATCATAAGATCGTTATCTATAGAAAAACCACTTGAAGTTGTTACTCCAGCATTTACAGCACATAAATATAATGCGATGTGGGTTATCACGTTAGATCCTGCTCACTTTACAAACAAAATATTATCTGTTGCCATCTCTTATAACGACAATTTATATGGTATTTTTTTACTTACGGATAAAATAATTCTTCCTGCACTAGAAGCGTTGCGTTCCGAGGTAGTTATCTCCTCGTTAGATGAGAATGGAGAAGTGGTAAATACAGAAGCCTTTACGTTGCATGAGTGGGGGAAATAATGTTTAAAAAACAAGTTCTTGTTAAATATCAAGTAATGTCACAAGTTGATGTTTGGTTCCACGGACGAACTGTAGATACAGAAGTCTTTGATTTAAAATATGTAGGACGAGAAGAAGCGAAAGATCAAGAAGGAGTAGGCTTCTACTTCACCAAAGATAAGGCAGATGCTTCGGGCTACGCTGCTCCAAACGGTGTTGTGCTTACCGTTGAGCTGAAACCAAGAAAGCTAGTCTCGTTGTCTGAGTCAGCTAAAGGATCAGATGTTGATTTTTTAATAGATCATGCACCTGATCTTGAAGGTACGCTTTCGAATTGGGATGAAAACCCAACCAGAGCAAAACGTGAAGCCAAAAAAGCAATGATGGCTCCAACGGCAAAGGAAACCTTTGAGAGCATCTGGTTCGACTTTTATAAAAACGATCCGAAGTTCTTTTTAGAAAATATGATCTCTCTTGGCTATGATGGACATCAAGCATCTAGAACAGATACGCACATCATCATTTATAACCCGAAGGCGATTAAAGTAATAAAAAAAGAATATTACAAGGATGAGGTGGTCAGCTCCTAAATGGAGTGTAGAGTATAAGTAGGAGCATTATATTTTATGGATATCAACAGTAGAATACGAGCAGGAGCATCATAACTTAGTTAAATACGAGATTATTAAAAATAAAAAAGAATTCTTAGCTAAACTAAAAACCGAAGGAAAAATTGTATCTTTTACTCCAGAACAAATCACCCAATTAGCACTTGAACGCTATGATTATTCGCTCACTGATAGTGATCCTAATATTATGCTTGAAGGGCAAAGATGGGTAATGTGTAAAAAAGATAGGGATGAATGGGTAGAAAAATTTGATAAAGCTATATTCCTTCCTATGCCTATATTACTAAATGACGGCTCTAACTATGTTTGCTATGGCGGAAGACATAGAATTGGGTGGTGCGAGTACCGAAAGATTCATTTGAATGCTTGGATAGGAGATATAAATGGCACATATAGAACAGAGAGACTTTTGTCAAAAGATCAAGGCGAGACTTCCAAAACATTTCTATAACGTCAATGTTCTTGATATCGGATCTCTCGACATCAATGGCTCGAATCGTTATCTGTTCATAGGCCAAGACGGTTCCTATACAGGCATCGATGTGGCTCTAGGAAGGAACGTGGATGCTGTTTCGAAAGGTCACGAGTGGTCGGCTCCCGATGGCTTCTACGATACCATCATAAGCACCGAATGCTTCGAGCATGATATGCATTACGAAAAGACGCTGAAGAACATCGTCAGGATGATTAAGCCAGGTGGTCTATTCATATTTACTTGTGCAACAACAGGAAGGCCAGAGCATGGCACTTCCAGATGTGCTGCCTTTACTTCTCCACTCACTTCATCGATCGAAGAAGATGGTTGGAATGACTATTACAAGAATCTCGAAGCCAAAGACATTAGGGATGTTCTAGATGTAGATGGCATCTTTAGAGAACATTTGTTTGAGACAAACGATAAGAGTCATGATCTTTACTTTTATGGGATAAAGAAATAGAGGATTTTATGAGATTTATTACACAGGTTCTCTCGAAATATGATGTTACTTCTGGTGATTTTAAAGATGATCCTGAAGATGACGTAGGCTTTACAGATAAAGAATTAAACGATGCTATTAAGTTTATGAGAAGTAGTGGCCTAGTTCCAAAAGGCACTGGAAAACCAACAAAGCCTAGTACAACTGCAGATCACGATGTTGCTTGGGATAAAGATTTAGATATCTATTATCTTATTGTTTACGGAGCTAATAACCAAAGTAGTGTTTGGCTTATAGACGATGAAAAAGGTAAGGCCCATTTCGTTTCTTCTTTTACGGGTAAATTCAACCCAGATCATGGTGTTAAAATATTTAAAGACGGTAGATACCAAGATTATATGAGTCTAAAAGGGATTCAGACAATTTTAGATATTGTGAATCAGGGTTGGTCAAAAGATGCTAATGACTTAAATTAGAAGCCAAGATGTGTATTAACAGGGAGATGTAATTTTTAAGGAGCGGAAGAACGTGATTAAAACAATAACAAATAATGATGTGGCGGACACCACAACAGCAAGTTATCTTTTAGCTCTTAGAAAAAAAGACCGTCAAATGATGGAAGAGGCATACACTATAGAAAGCAAACAAATAGTGTCTTTGGGGAAATATGGGGCACAGTGGGCGGGCGGCTCTGAAGCAACGCCTAACCTCAAAGACATGATGTGGGATTTTTCCGCTTGTGGACTTCCTTATTTATGGACACATTATGGAGTCAGGGGAGAAAATGTAAATGTTTTTGTTCTTGATACTGGAATCGACATTAATCACACGGTGTTTATGTCTAACAAAGATAAAATCGTAGCCAAGTCTTTTGTTCCAAGTATTTCTGCAACAGAAGACGGAGCGGGACATGGTACTTGGGTTTGCGGTAAAATAGGAGGGAGTGGTGTTGGTATCGCACCTAACTGCAGTATCACTTCTTTGCGCGTACTAGACGACAGCGGTACGGGGCGTAGTGATTTTACAACAAAAGCACTTGAATGGATCTTAAAACAAGACGCTTTTCCTCATGTTATTAATATGTCGTTAGGTGGACCTAAAAGAAACGCAGTGCAAGAAAAACTACTGTGGCAGCTTTATAGAAAAGGGGCCACTATTGTCGTTGCGTCAGGAAACCAAGGAGACGATGACCGGTTTTATCCTGCTGGGTACGACGGTGTTGTTGCGGTAGGGGCGGTAGATAAGAATAAAACAAAGGCCGTTTTTTCAAATTATGGTGCGAGCATAGATGTCTGTGCTCCTGGGGTTGCTTGCTATTCGTCATACCCTTTCGGAGGTTTTCGTCTATTGCAAGGAACAAGTATGGCATCACCTACTGTAGCTGGACTTCTTACTCTAGGTTTATCTTACGGCTTACGAAAAGGACATCGAGCAGGAGAAGAATTAAGAAATCTTGTTCTTTCTTGCCTTGAAGCAAGTTGTGAGGATTTAGGCGACAAAGGAAAAGATCCCTATTACGGATTTGGTTGCATTGACGGGCGTAGGTTTTTTAATGCACTAGAACAGAAGTTTTGATGTGGTTTATCTTCACCTCCGATCGCGACAATAATGCTATCTCTCTGAGAGATGGCTACTAAATATCACTATACAAATTTATCTTGCCTATTTTTAAAACCTCATTTATTCTTAAATACGAGAAACACAAAAAAATTAAGAATAATGAGGGTAGGACGATGTCAAAGCCCACATACAAGAGTCAGATGTATAATACTCAGTATATGTCTTTTGACTCTATGAATACATTTAGAGAGCGGGAAGGTCTACCCCCAATACGTAGGGGAGAACGCAATTGTCTTTGCTGTCAAATTACTTTCTACAGTGAGGATTTGATAAATATTAGGATGTGTATTCGATGTAAACGATTTCAAGATAGAACACAGCCAGAGCAGTCGTTTTCTTTTTACCGAGAATAAGATTCTCTAACATATCCGATTATGTTAAGGGAGGTTTTATTGTGTTTAGATATTTTTTTCTTTTATCTCTACTAAGTTCTTCACTCTTTGCACAGCCTGTAACTGTAATTCCACATACGCGAATACGAGCTAATTATGGTGAGAGTTTTTTAGAGTACCGACAAGTAAAACCACATGTAAATTCATTTAAAGTTTATTATTTACCGTCACAGACGTGTCCTATTGCCCCTACCGTAATTATCCAAGCTCGTTATCGCGGAAATATAAATTGGCAAAATATGGAAGTAGATAGTAACGGTGTTTTTAGACACAGTGGATTTACGCTAGATGCCCTTAAACTTATCTTCAGGCAATATTCATATCCTAGTGTGGACTGTGTAATGTACGTATTAGGCGTAGAAGAAGCAATTACGACCCTAAAGGATTAACAATGCGTTTGCTCCTGATTAGTCTCTGTGGGTTTCTTTTTAGTGTGAGAGCTTTCGCACCTACGGGCAATGGTTTTTATTACGCGTCTCTCTCCGCCCAATACGTGAGTAACTTCGATGGGGACACTATTACTGTCAATCTTCCATACTCTATCCCTGACGTATTTAGCAGAGCAATTCCTGTTCGTGTGCGCCATATAGATACTCCAGAAATGACTGGTGACGGAAAGTGCGAAAAAGATTTAGCACAAAAAGCAAAAGACGTTGTTGCTAGTTTATTAAAAAATGCAAAAAGAATCGAATTAAAAGAATTAGGTAGAGATAAGTATTTTCGCTTACTCTCAAAAGTGGTTGTAACTACTAAAGAGGGTAAAAAAATTGTTTTATCCGATTATCTCTTGACCAAGAAATATGCAGTGCCATATGAAGGTGGAACAAAAAATAAGATAGACTGGTGTAAGGTTAAATAGGGAGTGAAAAAATGACGTTTAGAAAAGTCCTCGCGGAAAAATATTTAATTATATCAAAAACTAAATATTTAGAAGATCAGTTAACGGACCTACAAGAGAAGATGAAGGCGTTTAAAAAGAAAAAGCCAAATATGATAGCGGCCATTACTAAAAGCGATTTGAAATCTACTGAGAAAACTTCCGAACGGTCTAAACTAGAGTCAGTAGAAAGTTATCTTGAAATGAGTATAAGCGACATTAAAGACGCTATTAAATGGAGAGATAAAACAGGAAAAGATATTGATAATGAAAAGGATCTGAGCCTTGCCCCCAGCGGTAAAAAAATGGCGGAGCATAAGTTGCGTTCGTTTAGTATATTGCCTGGGGTTACATGCCCCGGTAAAAAAGAATGTTTTGGCTGGTGCTATGCCATGGGAGGTCACCCCATGGCATGGAAAGCAAAGTCGTCCCCCGCACGTGCTATGCAAGCTCGTTATCTTGGCCTTTCTGAAAGAGATGACTGGGAAGATCGTATGGCAGATAGGTTAAAAAAAGTACCAAAAGATAGACCATTTAGAATTCATGTCACAGGAGATTTTCATTCTCCTGAATATGTTCAAAAATGGATTAATGTAATTAATGCACACCCAGAGCATAAATTTTATGCTTACACTAAATCACATCAAATGGAAGGTATGAAAGAATTAGAAAGTCTTCCTAATATGACACTTAGATATTCTTACGGTGGAAAAGATGATGACAAAATTGATCCTAAAAAACCACACTGTAAAGTGTTTGAAACCGAGCAGGAATTAAAGAGTGCTGGTTATACCGAATGTAAATCAGACGATCGCATAGCAGCAGATAAAAATGTGATAAAAATGGGAATCGTTAAACACGGCACAAGAAGATATGTACCTAAAACATTCGAGCCTTCTGCACACGCATCTTTGTTTGAATACCCAATAGCACATCTTTTTGATCAAATAGACGCACCTCATCATTGGGACGAAGAAGAAGAAATGGCACATAATGAAATAGGTGCACATCAAACACTTTCGCAGTGGGCTAAACATTGGGCGGAAATTTAAAAGGACTAAAATTATGTATATAATATCAGCCAATGGTATCCAAAAACTATCTAAAGCATCTCATCCTGGTGCGAATCATATGAAGACCGAGGATGATGGCACTATCGTTCTGGAGGGGGATGCTACCGTATGGGAAGATCTTCGTATTCCTCTTTACGCTAGAGGTGGGGGGACTGCCCCTACATTTGCTTCTGGCTTTGCTGAGAATGCGACTTTATATACTTGGAAATTTTCAGGTAATAGTACCAACAATATGTATTTTGAAGCGCAAATGCCTCATAGTTGGGCAGGAACCACTATCTATCCACATGTCCACTGGTCACCTACAACTACGGGTACAGGAAATGTTAATTGGTATTTTGAATATGTATGGTCAGACGTAGGCGGTACATACGGCACAAGTTCTGTTTTAACTACATCCAGTAACATAGAAACAGCAAGTAGATGGAAGCATATAATTGCAAGCAATGAATCTGGAATTACCCCAAACGCAAATCAAAAAGGATTGTCCTCTCTACTGTTAGGAAGATTATATCGAGCTGGTGGTTCTTCTGGAGATACATATGCAGGAGATGCCTCGCTCATATCTATAGATATTCACTACGAGTTAAATACCCTAGGGAGTAGGGAAGTTCTAAGTAAGTGAATTATGGATATAATCGATATCTTGTTGCTAAAAGGACTCTTGAGTTATCTGCATAGTCGGCCAAGTTACGCAAGTTATTGCGTTCTGGCGCGACGTATCTATACACAGTGCATAATCGTCAACATAACGAAGGCCCCAGTGTGAATTATGTCCAAATATTTGAAACGCACCTTCGATCCTGTTTAACTCAGATCTATTCCAAACAGCATCAAAAGAATCATGTCCTTCTCCGATCCAAGGTGCATGTGTGACAAGTAGGCCGTGTTCTTCGTATTTAAGAGGAAGAGATTCTAACCACTCTATATGTTCTTTTGAAAGTCCCGACTGCTATATCTTGTTCTATAGGGAAGATTGTTTAGAAACGCTTCCCACCTTCGGTAGTAGTCCACAAACATGTCGCCGTGGTTAGAATGTAATGTGATAACATTTGGTTCTTGTATTGCCCATTCGATTACCTGTCTCGATTTTGTGCCGCGATCGTTAAGATCTCCAACAAGAATTGTTTTGTCTGCTTTTGGTGCCTTAGCATAAAGGGAAATAAGAGCATCAAATTGACCCCCAACATCTCCTATTACATTAATCATTTTTCTCTTGGAAGGATAAAAAACCTCTTGGAAGTTTTTCTATTTTTTCTTTTAATTCCTGCTTTTCTTTACACAAAATGCATAGCACTGCAACGGGCCGGATAAACAGACGCTTTGGACTAATCATTTCTCCACATCCCTCGCACTCTCCGTATGTACCATCGTCTATTTTTGATAACGCGATATCTATTCTTTTTGCATAAGACTGTTGTCGCTCAAGTAGGCGCTTTGCTAATGCTGCGTTGCTATCGTTTGTGGCGACATCAATATCGTCCGCCACTCGCTCCGTATGCATAGCAGATGCGATATCTACTGTAGCTACAGTTGCCTCTTGTTTTAGCGTAAGTAAAAAATCTCGATATGGTGTAAAATCCATTATCCGATCACTTTCTGTTAACAATTGTTACCAAAAGCCAACAAATGCATATTAGCTAGTTATTAGCTAATAAGGGTTGATCTACCAATGCACGAAGAAAAATTCCTCGTGCGCCATTTAAGTCTCTATCTAAAGTACAACAATCACACCTCAAAACTTCTTTAGATCCTATGTATTTTACCACAGTTACTGCATGTCTTAGAAGTATACGCTTCAATGACTTATATACCAACAATGTTAGAGCTTTACTAAAATTCGTATGTTGTGGACCACAGGATTCTTATACCAGAAATCATTAATCATAGTATCTAATATAATTAAATCTTTACTCATACTAACTCCCGTCCACAAATAAAACAATTGGCTACACCTTAAACACTATCTAGCTTAAAATTACTAGTAATTTTGTGTGTATATTTTTTGCATATCATTATGGAGATATCGACATACAGTCGATCTTACTCATTGGTGAGTAATAATGATTAACAAAAAGGAAGATGGCTATGGAAAAATCAATTAAGAAGACAATGAAGAAACCGGTAGTAGCAAAGAAAAGCACAGCAGTTAAAAAAACAGCCGCAGTTAAAAAAGCTGTAGCCAAAGCACCTGTAGCTAAAAAGGTAGTTAAAAAAACGGCAGCAAGCAAAAAGACCATCAAAGCCGTTACCAAAAAAGTAGTTAAAAAATAATCCTCTCTCCTTACATTTGCTTGCTTGCAGCAAGCAAATGTTCTCTCACTAGTAGCCACGAAGATAATCGCGGCACGGATCTTGCTTCTCGTTCTGTGTTGATATTTTTTGCTATAAAGGGAACGAAAATGAACCAAAAACTTACCGAAATCTCTCGTCCAGCAGTTTTTGACTCTATTGCAAGCTCCAAAAAATCGTTCAAAACCTCGTTTTTCTGCACTTCGTTCATCGCGTGCCCACTACGCTGCATAGCGGAAATAAAGCGGTCTGCTTCTTTTTTGAGAATTTGTTAGTCTGATGTCACGATCTATTTTTGTCTTTTTTGTCTTCGATAACTTTAAAAAGCCATCCGAGAGCTGCCCCTCCAGCGATGACCACCAAAAAATGCTGCCACATCTCTAATTTTGTATCCTTTAGATTTATGGCAACAACAAAAAATAAAATAAAAACGAGAGCTTTTATTATTTTCATGGGCCTCCCCTTTCGAATTCGTCACAAACAAAAAACGGTGTACATTGCGGAAGTTGGTTACAAACTTGCTCGCAGACCAACTGACCTGCGGCTATTCCCGCTCCAGTTCCTGCTCCGCGACTTGCTGCTCCGGCGGCTGCTCCGGCGGCTACAGTGCAGACAGATTTGCATACAGTCCTTGTCACACATTGTTGCGTTGTATGCCCACGCTTACAAGCTCCAATTCATAAGTTCGTTTGGCATGTCAATAAAACTTATGTGTCCTTTTTCAACGGGAAAGTGGTTTTTGGGAAGAATAAGATTAGATATAAGAGAATATTGAATGGGGGATATCTCTTATGTCAAAAAAGTTATTTTTAGTAACATTACTTTTGTCCTTAGTTGGTTGTACTAAAAAACAAACATTACCAGATCCAATTTGTAAGGCAGTGTTTAAAGTAACCGCTGCCTCGGCTACCGCCTTAGCCTCGGCTCTGCAATGCAATAATACCGCAGCTATTGCGGGTGACTTATCCGACAAAGTAATGCAAATGGGATTATGCGCAGAAAATACGCAGCAATCTGTGCTTACTGACATTGTATGCCCACAGCTATCAGCACTTGTTGTATCCATGGCAATTAGTTCTATACCTGCAACTTGGGAATGCTCTGCGACAGTTGTTACAGACATTATTCGGTTGCGAGTACAAGAAAATTGTCACAAGATGGTTAAGAAGTGAGTAGTAGTAGGTACCTCCTACGTGTATAGCATCTGCAAATGATTGCAGATGCTATTTTAAGTGTTTTAAAAGGATACTAAAATGGCAAAAGAGACATTAGAGGAGATGCTGATAAATCAGGTGGTTTCATTAGGCTGGTTTCGTTGTCTGATGGAAGAAGGGTATGATTTTGTTAATAATGTCACAGGCAAGATAGAAACAAATGAAATTACTATTTATCGCAATTTTCAACAAAACACAGGATCTTTTGACCTTCCAGCAGCAAAATGCTCGCCAAAAGGATTAGAAAAGAATTTATTAGAGGTGATAGGTAATTTAGTTCTTTACAACACGCATCCACAAGTAGCTGAAGTTCTTCAATCTGATGTGTTTAAAAACGCGATTAAAGCGAGAATTGAAAGGATCAGAAATAGAGAGTTTTCCGGTAAAGCGCCTGTTTAAGTAATTAAAATTGTTGTGTTACTTGTAACTACAATTTTTATATCAAAGGGGGACTTATGCGGAGTTTTTTATGTCTATTGGCGTTCTTTTTTTCAAGCATTGTTTACGCATCCTACCCAGAGTCAGAGTATGTTCAAGACGAGGCGATTGCTAACGAGTACATTGTCGTCATGAAACCTTCTTTCACTCCACAGACATTTTCTCTTCGTGCCGGTGAGCGTGTACTTAAAAAGTTTAAAACACTCAACGGTATGCTCATCGAGACAGAAAACCCAGAAGCTCTTAAAAAGAGGGAAGGAGTTGCCTACGTAGAACCTAACTATAAAATGCATATATTAGCAGATCAGGCAAATGCTACGTGGGGTTTAGATCGTATAGATTCAAGATCCGGTCTAGATGGCGTGTATAAGTATTCTGGTGCAGGGGAAGGTGTCAATGTATACATTGTCGATACCGGAATCAGAGGAAGTCATCAAGAATTTACTGGTAGAATGAAACAAGGATTTTCCGCTATTTCTGGTGGTACAGATGACTGCAATGGACACGGTACGCACGTTGCTGGAACCGTAGCAGGAACTACATATGGTATTGCAAAGAAAGCAAGCATATATCCTGTTAGAGTGTTAGATTGTGATGGATCTGGGTCAACGTCTGGCGTTATTGAGGGAGTGGAGTGGATTGTTAATAATGCTCGTTTTCCTGCGGTGGCGAATATGTCTCTTGGTGGATCAAAACTCCAATCTTTAAATGATGCTGTTCAACGCGCGATTGCAAAAGGGGTCGTATTTGTAGTAGCGGCAGGAAACTCATCTGATGATTCGTGTAAATATTCACCTGCGAGCACTCCCGAAGCTATCACAGTAGCAGCAAGCGATAAAAAAGACGTCTCTGCTTCTTTTACCTCGTATGGTGCTTGTGTTGACGTCTACGCACCTGGGGTTGGAATAACAAGTGCAGGAATAGCTAACAACTCCTCCACCGACACCATGTCAGGAACATCAATGGCATCCCCACACACGGCAGGAGCTGTTGCCCTTCTACTTGAAAAAAATCCGTCCGCCTCCCCATCCTCCATTGCGGCACAATTGATTAATAACGCCACACGTGGCGTCATCACACGGATCCCAGCATCCACTGCTAATTTATTAATATATACCTCTCCACAACAAGGCAGCGATCCAACACCTCCGCCCTCTAATCCAGATGAAGGCGTGCCAGTAGAGTGCCGAGATGCATTTATGTGTGCTACAGCATCAGGCTCTTTGACTCCTAGTACCTACTATGCACAACACCCCAAAGAAGTAATGGCCGTTAATTATCCAAGACCGATTAAGATTTATGTTAAGGGCACAGCAGATTTCGATATTTTTCTCTACCAAAGTAACGATGGTGGTAAAAATTGGAAAGAAGTAGCAAGAGCAAATACATCAGGAAGTTCTGAAAGTATGACACATCAAGCAGCACGCGGTCTTTATACGTGGATGGTTATGCTTAAAACTTCTGGTACAAGCGGTCAGTATAATATGTGGTACGTAAAATAGGAGAGAGAATATGGCACAGCGTTTTATCCTCTCTGCCCCCCGTCCTTTAGGACGAGGATATAAGGCAGAGAGGATAAAAGCGGATTTGCATCGTTAATTTAACTCCAAAGATTAAATGCAATTGATTTTTGGAGGATTGCTTAATGCAGGATGCGGTTTTATATTGGCGTAGATTGTCGTAAGGTGGGCTAGTAACAACCAGATCAATTTTGTTACTTGGGGATTGTGTGGAGAAGTTAAAAGAGATACCTGATGCCATTCATTTGAATTTGAAAAAATAGCTGGCGAGCTATGTCGAGTGATTAAAACTGGTGGAGTAATTGTTTGGGTTGTCGGAGATGCCACAATTAACGGTAGCGAAACAGGCACTAGCTTTCGGCAAGCCCTATACTTCAAGGATTTGGGATTAAATTTGCATGATACAATGATTTGGCAGAAATCAAAGATGCCACAAAATCACAACCGCTATGAACAATTCTTTGAGTATATGTTTATCCTTAGCAAAGGAAAACTGCAGACATTCAATGGTATTCGAGATAAAAAGAATACTGAGGCAGGGGCTACTGCCCATGTGAGTTATAGAGATAAAGATGGATTTGTTAAAAAAACAAGTTCTTTCAATCAAACAAAAATAGCTAATTTTGGGCTTAGATATAATATATGGGCAATCACACCTTGTCTTTCTAAGGAAAACAGAGTTGGGCATCCTGCGCCTTTCCCCCTTCAGATTGCCAAAGACCATATTATTAGCTGGTCCAACGAAGATGACACCGTTCTCGATCCTTTTCTTGGAAGCGGCACAACAGGCGTTGCTGCTGTAGAGCTAAACCGTAAGTTTATTGGTGTTGAGATATCGCCTGAGTATTTAGAGATGGCTAAACAAAGAATAGCAAACACCACATTAAAACCGCCTGAGATTGTTGAAGAAAAACAAAATACCCAAGAATATGAGTATGATAGCGATTGGGATTAAATACATCTCTTATCACCCACAATAACAAACATTAAAATGGAAGAAGAGCTTTTAATCTCTCGCAAGCACTTCCTTGGTGCCGAGAATCGTTTCCGCATCTCGATAAGGCAATGAAAAAGTGGGAAAAATTAGAGAAAGAAGTAGAGTAACGTTAGATTGTTAAAGTTTAATAGCTAAATTGCCGATATAGTGTAGAGGGGGTAATTCTTCAAAACGAGAAAGATGAGGAGTTAATCAATATGCAAACTGTTTTGGCTATACATGACAGCTCGATTACCAAAGTTGGAGTTTTAGAGTTTGTAAAAAAGTGGATCGATGTCTAACAGAGTGGAGCTAGAGAAATCTTGGAAGGCTGCGCGTATAGGAAAAGCGTTACCAGTTCCGAGTGAGATACCTAGAATGAAAATAAAAACCGAATCTACATTAAATATATGTAGAATCCAAAGAATACATACAGATAGTAACTTGCACATGGTGATTGAATTTGATGATGGGGAGATACGATTAGTAAACTTCAAAAAAGATGTAATACCAAAAAATAGTGCTTTCGATGCGTTTAAAGACCCTAAAGTGTTCATGCTTGCAAAAGCACATAAAAGCGCTGTTGTTTGGGAAAATGTAGACATAGATATAGAAGCCGCTGACTTATATGACGTTTCTACGCCAGTAGAAACATTCAGCACAAAAATAGCAAGCCATTATAACGAGGTTTAATTCTTCGTCCCACCAGAATAATAACTTTCCCCTTTTCTCTACTTACAAACAAGATTATCTTAGGTTAATAAAATCTAAAAGGATAGGGACTTGTTATGGCAGATTTTGTAGTGAGTTTAACAAAAAAGGGTAGAGAGCTTGAAGCACAGCAGCTTTTATATGGCTATGGTTTTCGTTTAGACTATTTCGTACTAGGAGCAGGTGGTCATGATACTGGAAATCCGACATTAGCTCTTCCTTTAGATACGGACGTTATGGAACTTCCAGGTCAATTCTTCGGTCCAGAACCAATCGATATTAAAGAGCTTGTAACTCCAACATGTCCTAAATTCACTTGTGTCGTTCAGCCTGGTGAGGCGGTCGGAGGAATAAGCAATCTTGGCATTATTGCCACAGTACAGAGTGTTCCTTCTGGAAGCCCAATAGATGCACCAACGGTGGGGTCTACTTTTCTTTATGCAATCGTAAATTTTCCCTTGCGGTACAAGGTATCGGCATCGAAAGAAACTTTTACGATAAGTATTAAGACCTAGCTAGAGGGAAGTCCAAAGACATTTGATAATAAGGCTTTCTTTCAATTCAACTAATAAGTAAGGGCACGCCATGGCGTTAGAATCTCTTCTCCACTTTAGAAATGTCGATAGCAGTGAAAATATTAATGCGCGTCTTTCTGGTTTAATACCGAAGGGAATCGTCAAAGGTGGCATCGTAATTCCAGAGCCTGCATCATTACAGGTACGGATAAAAGGCGATGGAGTATCTCCGTTCGTTCTTTTGGCGTTTGCTTCTGACGGGATGGTGGTGAGAGAGCGAAGTGAAGAGCATGTTCTTCCAGTTCCTGCTGGGATCACATCTGTAGTTGCACTAAGGGCTAAGTACGTAGCCTCTATGGGAGGAACAATTGCACGCTTTGAAGTTCTACCTTTAGGTACATACCAAAACGACCCAGATATTTCTTCTCTTGTTCGTCTTTGTAGTGTCACTCCACCAGTAGGAGCTACTGCAGTTCTTAGCGAACATATCAATATGGCATTTAGAGATAGTATTGAAGGATTTACGCGAAGAATTGTCCGAGATGTTGTTGGGACGAAAGAGGATCTTCCCTCTGTATCTGGTTTTCCTTCTGTTGCAGAAATTAATTTTTTGGGAAATGCCTTTGTTCTTGGTACAACTATCACTATGGGAACAACGGCTGGGGTTGTCTCTTTTCCTGTCGTAGCTCCTGTTAATTTCCGTGTTAATTCTCCATCGTTGGGAGGTTTATCTCGCCTTCATCCCACACAAAAAACAATAGTTGCAGCAACACAAAGTCCCCTGACAGGTTTAGTCACTGTTGTCACTTCGACACCTCATGGGTTTACAAGCGGCCAGTATGTTCGCATTTCTGGTAATACGGCAGCGCAGGCAAATCAGGTATGGCCACTAGAAGCACCGCCAACTTCTATAGATTTTGCGGTAGCGGATCTTGCAGAAAATCTGCTTACTGCGAATGCACATGGGCTTGCAAGTGGTTTTAAAGTTCGGATCATAACTACCGATACGCCCCCTTCTGGTTTATCACTGTCTGCGGATTATTATGTAGTTGTGATGTCCGCAAATACATTTAAGTTATCTGATACTTTAGAACATGCGGTAGCAGGTACAGATATTGTAGATATTACATCATCTGGCATTGGTATTCATAGCCTAGTCCCACAAGTAGATACGTCCTTCTTTTTTAGTGCTCCCCTTACTGTAGCATGGTCAGGTACTGGTGGAGTGGTGGTGGATACGACTACGAATGCTACGGTTATTGCAAAAATGGCGGATGGAGTAACTCATTCTTTAGTAGCAGGAAGTCAGTTCACACTCTCTGGTGCAATGGATCAAACATTTAATGATCTATTTACCGTAGTGGATGTTGTGGATGCTCAGACTATTGTTTATAATCAGTCGGGATACCCTTCTGCGGATTCTGGTAACGGAACCATTCATAAAGAGGGGGTTTTTCCTCCTTTAAACGCAATTGAGATAGGAGAGAGTTCGACGGCTACGGCACTTAACTTTGAATCCGTCTTTAATGCTTCCCTTCTTGCTCCCGACGTTACTGCGACTGCCATTGGTAGTTCGTTACAATTCATGGCAAATACAATAGGGACTGCCGGTAATGCATATACGCTCGCTAAAGTCGAGCCGAGTGCGTTACCAGAAAATTATCAAATAGTTCTTTCCGGTGATATGTTCGAGGGAGGTGTCGATCCAAACCCATCTGCTACCACCACGGTAGATTTAGCTGCAGGTGACCTCTATGTCGTCCTAGTAGGCTCTACTGGTACCATGGAGATTTGGGGCTATGATGGTGTTATATTTAGAAACTTAACCAGTGCTTCAACTGCTACGCTTTTAGACTTACACAGAAGAAATCAATTTTTAAACGAAAAGCATGTATCTGAAAATGAAAAAGCAGCTCTTTTAGGATCTGTAGGTGTTCCTTCGGCTACAAATAAATATTTAACTCAGCAAGACACTAGTGCGTTAACACAAGATATCGCGGCAGCGCTTACTGGAGCTGATAACGAACGACCTGATGGTGATAACAGGTATTTGACAGAGGCAAGAAAACGAGGGGAGAGGGGACAAATAGAGATACCTTCTGGACAAAATTACGTAGAAGTCCCTATTTCTGATGGCATAGATACGTGGTCGTTAGTGGTAGGCAAGAATAATGCGGGATCTGATTCTTCTTTGGCTATTCCATTTTTCAACGTGGTTTTTACTCAGACTCTATATGATCCTACGGGAATGACCGATAGAGGAGGCCCAACAGAGTACAGTCAAATTGATTTCACACCAATCGTAGTAGAAAAGATCTATGTGACGCGTACGACAGATCCTCTTCCTCCTCCGTTTTCCACTGAGCTAAATCCGTCTTTATATGTAACAACAAACGGTATTTTTCCTCGACCTGATGCTACAGCTATGGGCTATCCATCGCGACTTTGGGTGAAGTTCAATCAATCTCCCAATAATGGTAGTGCGACACTGTTATATTCAAAAGTAGTAACAGAGAGATATCGCACTCCTGCGAGTGATATGTTATCTACCCCTCAGCGTATTCTTCCTGCGCAGGTTCAAGATCTTATAAACAGGACTAAAGAATTAAGGTTTAATGCTGGCGTTAGCGTAGCAGGAAAGATAGTCGAATTTCCTTCCAACCTTTTTGTTGCAAGTAACGTGCAGGACTATACGTTTAAAAGATGGGTTGGATCTAAAACTACATCGCTTACGACAGGATTTTCTATCGACTTCTCCACGGGCGCGGTGACTGGAGATGTTGATAGCGTAAGTCTTGTTCCGTTTACTGTAACGACAGCGGGAAAATGGACTAAATATTTAATTTTACTTACGCCTCAAGGACGTATTAAAGTTAGACACATTTCAGACCTTATGGAAAAGGCGACAGATCAAGCCTATGCACTTTCGCCATCTTCAATATCTTCGCCGTCATGTCCATTTTCTGATGGATCTTATGTTTTTGCTGCGATTAACGTTCAGTCGTCTGGTCTTGTTGGCTCTACTTCTATTCTTGATCTACAGTCAGAAAACTTAGAGCTTTATCCTTATCAGAACTCAAACTCGAAAGATTTTGCGTCGGCAATTGTCTGTGGGGATGGAGTAACCACATTTGGTCACTTTAGCGGAGAAGATGCTCATATTCGGGCATTATCTTATGCAAAAAAAGGAGATCTTATTTATCTTCAGGGTGGAGGTTACGTAGGAACTCTTCTTGTGGATAAGGACGATATTACGCTGGATGGTAGTTCAGGAGCCACGATTACAGCAGTAACAAGTACTGCTATTATTCTTGCCGCTAAGAGATTTACGGTACGTAATTTATACTTTGATAATTGTGATGTGGGTATAGATATCCAAGGTGGAGCAGATCACGCAAATTTAACTGGTATTGTTTATGGTTCGGGGGTAGGTATTAAAATTAAAGCCCCAACTATTTATGACTTTGGTCCTTCCGATGTAAATACTCTTACAAATACGATCACACTCGGAAATCACTCATTAGTAGCAGGCGCAGAGGGCGCACTAACTACGACAGGTGTTCTTCCCTCGGGATTAAATTTAGCTACGACCTACTACGTCGTTAACCCAACCGCAACCTCTATTCAACTTTCGAACACTTCGGGAGGTACTGCACTTTCTTTCTTTGATGGCGGTACAGGTCAACATCTTTTTGGATCTGGCATGATATTAGGCTTAGACGCACGTGCTTCCTATAATGTGTGGACTGTGTCTGATGGGTTAAACACAAGGGGTGTAGGTAATTTTAATGCTACAAATGGAATCCAGCAAGCACACGATGCGGCAAGTGAAGGAGATGTTATCTATGTTCTTTCTGGAATCTACGATCGGGTAACGATAACAAAAAATAGACTACAATTTAAAGGTCTCGGAGGGGATGTCAGGATAAATGGTGCTGCATCTTCTAGTGCATGTCTTACAGTCACAGGAAGCTACAACCAATTTGACAATCTTATTTTAGAGAACAGCGCAACAGGAATTGATTGCCAAGTAGGGGCAACATTTAATACTTTCTCGACGACAGTAGTGTTTTCATCTGATGTCCAAACATCAATTAAGATGCCGCGAACAGATACGATAAAACACTATAATTATCACCATCTCGTCTGCGGGAGAGTTACCAGTGGCTTTGGTTCCCAACAAAACACTGAAGTGACCGTAGGAGATGGTGCGATATCGTGGGGGGATTATGTTGGCGAAGATGCGATTAATGTGGCCATCGCTAATGAGAGCGAAGGAACTAAAATTCGCGTGGCAGCAGGCACGTACTCCCCTATTACACTCAATCGCAACAACTTCGTGATTGAAGGATCAGGTGCTCGCTCTGTTATCAGAGCTACGTATGGCACCCACGACGCGTGTATTACAGTGGTCAATCTGTCTCCTGCGCTAGGGGAAGCAGGAAACAGAATTTCAGGCTTTTATCTCCTCGCTGAAAACAACTCAGATGGGTTATTTAGCGTTATCGGAGTTAAAATAACAGGAAACGATAACGTTCTTGATGATATAAAATTTGAATCGTCGGGTCTTAATAGGATCGAACCTCATAGAAGATATGTCGTAACGTCTGGTTTTAGAAACAAATTCGTTCCCCATACAGGTGCTCCTACGGGGTATGTGTCGTGGGTAGTGGGTGACGGTGTCCATTCGTTTGGTGATTTTAATGGCGGTGGTGGTATTACGCAGGCAGTAAATGCGTTGCCGATGATGCCAAAGGGAACAACGGGAGTACTCTCTACTTTAACGCCGACGACGGCGGTGTTTTCAGATCCTGACATGGTGTTTTCGCAAAGGGATCTGCATCGCTATGTTTGTATTCAGGCCGGAGTGAATATAGGTAGCCATAGAATTATCGAAT
>Ga0105105_10000030_pt1 | contig 58411 bp, 47 predicted proteins | sample PPLLaktember2015_4_FD_79108 | JGI IMG/M metagenome (GOLD analysis project Ga0105105, IMG submission 79108) | Freshwater sediment microbial communities from Prairie Pothole Lake near Jamestown, North Dakota, USA - PPLs Lake P8 Core (1) Depth... | ecosystem: Environmental > Aquatic > Freshwater >...
TCGTTGGTGCGGATGCGCAGCAGCTGCACCAGCGTCGCGGTCAGCGTCAGCGGGTGGAGCAGGAAGCAGGCGGCCTCGCCGACCGCGGCGATCAGCAGTCCGCCGATCGCCGGTCCGATGAACCGTGCGGTGTTGAGCGCGCTCGAGTGCAGCGCGACCGCGTTCGGCAGCGATGCGCGCTCGGGCACGATGTCGGCGAGGAACGCGTTGCGGATCGGGATCTCGAAGGCGAACGCCAGGCCCCGCAGCAGCGCCACCGCGACCAGCACCGTGGGCGTCACCCATCCGGTGGCGGTCAGCGCGGCCAGCACCAGCCCGAGCAGCGCCACCGCCGCGAGGAGACCGATCAGCATCCGGCGACGCGGGTAGCGGTCGGCGAGCAGGCCGGCGATCGGCGAGACGAAGAAGGTGGGTGCGGCCTGCGCGAAGCCGAGCACGCCGAGCACCGCGACCGAGCCGGTCAGGCGGTACGCGAGCCAGGCCATCGCCACGTTGTGCGCGAAGCCGCCGACGAGCGCGATCGCCTGGCCGGTGAAGTAGCGACGGAACTCGCGGTGGGCGAGGGCGGGGAAGCGGCCGGGCATCGGGCGATGATGCCCGAGCCCGCACCACACGCCCGCTGCGCGGGCGTGTTAATGGTCTGTGCCCGCCCGCTGCGCGGGCGTGTGGTCCGCACCCGCCCGCGGCGGGGGCGCGTCCGTGGTCCGCGCCCGTCCGCTCAGGCGTAGTCCAGCGGCGAGGCCTTGCCCCGGAACACCCGGTAGGAGAACACCGTGTAGCCGGCGATCACCGGCACCGTGATCGCGCAGCCGACGGCGATCACCACCAGCGCCTCGGTCGCGCTCGCCGCCTCCCAGATGGTCAGACGATCGATCACGACGTACGGGAAGAGGCTGTAGGCCAGACCGACCGCGCCGAGGACGAAGACGAGCACGACCAGCGCGAACGGCACCCAGCACCAGCGCGATTCGGCGGTGCGCGGCTCGAGCGTGGCGCGCGCGCCCAGCAGCGCGGCGACGGTGACCAGCGGGATCGGCAGCAGCGCGATGAATTCGGGCATCGCGAACCAGCGTGCCCGCACCGTCTCGCTGGCCAGCGGCGTCGCCAGCGAGATCAGCGCCATGCCGACCGCCACCGCCGGCCAGGCCGTGCGCGCCCAGCCGACCGCGCGGCGCTGCAGCGCGCCCTCGGTCTTGAGCACCAGCCAGCAGGCACCGAGCAGCACGTAGGCCGCGGGCAGCAGCACCGCGATCACCGCCGCGAAGGCGGTCGAGACCCACCCGTCCTGCAGGCCGGTGACGTAGCGCCCGAGCATCCAGCCCTGCGCCGCCGCGGCCATCAGGCTGCCGGCGAAGAACGCCCGGTTCCAGAGCGGCTTCCAGCGGTCCTGCGCCTTGACCCGGAAGTCGAAGGCGACGCCGCGCAGCACCAGCCCGACCAGCATCAGCGCCACCGGCAGGTACAGCGCGCCCAGCACCATGCCGTGGGCGCGCGGAAAGGCGATCAGCAGGATGCCGACGCCGAGCACCAGCCAGGTCTCGTTGGCGTCCCAGAACGGGCCGATGCTGGCGATCATCGTGTCGCGCTCTGCGGCGTCCGCGTTCGGCAGCAGCATGCCCACGCCGAGGTCGTAGCCGTCGAGGACGACGTACACCAGCATCGAGGTCCCCATCAGCGCGAGGAAGACCACCGGCAGCCATTCGGCCAGGCTCACGTCGTCACCCCGGCGCTGGTCGGACGCACGGCCGGGCGCGGACTCAGGTCCACCGGCTTCTCGGCCATGTGCTTGACCACGCTGACGTAGGCGACCAGCAGCGCCGTGTAGAGCACCACGTACAGCGCGAGCGTGAAGGCCACGTGCGCGGGCGGCACGCTGGCGGCGACCTCGTCGACCCGCAGCAGCCCGTAGACGATGTAGGGCTGGCGGCCGATCTCGGTGACGTACCAGCCGGCGACCGTCGCGATCCAGCCCGAGGGCGCCATCGCAGCCAGGCTCCAGAGCACCGGACGCGGCAGCCCCGCGGGCGACCAGCCGCGGCGACGCAGCAGCCACAGCGCCACCCAGCTCGCGACCAGCATCGCCATCCCGGTGCCGACCATGATGCGGAAGGCCCAGAACACCGGCGCGACGGGCGGGTGGCGACCCTCGAACTCGTCGAGGCCGCGGATCTCGCCGTCGGGATCGTGCTTGAGGATCAGGCTCGCGCCCTTCGGGATGCCGAGCTCGAAGCGGTTCTCGCGTGCCGCCTCGTCGGGCAGCGCGAACAGCAGCAGCGGCGCGCCGCGCTCGGTCTTCCAGATGCCCTCCATCGCGGCCACCTTCGCCGGCTGGTGCTCGAGGGTGTTGAGCCCGTGCAGGTCGCCGGCGATGATCTGCACGGGCATCAGCACCGCGCCGAGCGTCAGCGCGAAGCGCAGGGCGGGGCGGGTGCTCGGGTTCTCGTGTTTCGAGAGCACCTGCCAGGCACTGACGCCCGCGATCAGGAACGCGACGGTCAGGCCCGAGGCGAGCAGGACGTGCACGAGCCGGTACGGGAAGCTCGGGTTGAACACCACGTCGAACCAGCTCGTGACGAAGAACTGCCCGTCGCGCAGCACCACGCCGTCCGGGGTCTGCATCCAGGAGTTCAGCGCGAGGATCCAGAACGCGCTCATCGTGGTGCCGAAGGCGACCAGCGCGGTGGCGATCAGGTGCGCACGTTCGCCGACGCGGCCGTGGCCGAACAGCATGATCCCGAGGAAGGTCGCTTCGAGGAAGAACGCGGTCAGCACCTCGTACCCGAGGAGCGGGCCGGCGACGTTGCCCGCGCGCTCCATGAAGCCCGGCCAGTTGGTGCCGAACTGGAAGCTCATCACGATGCCGCTGACCACGCCGAGCGCGAAGGTCAGCGCGAACACCTTCGTCCAGAAGCGGTAGGCGGCGAGCCATCCGATGTCGCGGGTCTTGAGCCAGCGCAGTCGGAAGAACAGCAGCGACCAGCCGAGCGCGATCGTGATCGAGGGGAACAGGATGTGGAAGGTGATGTTGGCGGCGAACTGCATCCGCGCCATCAGGAGGGCGTCCATGGTGTGTGCCTCGTGTTCAGCGGCGCCCGCCGGGCACCAGCTTGATCTTGTCGCGCAGCTCGAGCAGGCGCTGCACCTGCGCGCCCATCCGCATCAGCTGGCTGAGCGTCCCCGCGTCGAGCTTCTGGACGTCGCCGAACCAGGTGGTGAGCAGCTCGATCAGGTCGTGCATCTCGCGCATGCGGGACTGCGCATGGCGGTCCTCGTCGGTGCGCGGCGCCTCGAGCAGCGCATTGCGCAGCATCGACAGCGTCGGCTCGATCTCGCGTCGTCGCCGCTCCTCGGCGAGGGTGCGGAACACCTCCCACGCATCGCCGGGGGCGTCGAAGTATTCGCGGCGGTCGCCCGCCCGATGGCTCAGCTTCACCAGCCGCCAGGACTGCAGCTCCTTCAGGCCCATGCTGACGTTGCTGCGGCTGAACTCCAGCGCCTCGGCGATCTCGTCGGCGTTGAGGGGCTCCGGCGAGACGTAGATCAGCGCGTAGATCTGGCCGACGGTGCGGTTGATGCCCCAGCGGCTGCCCATCTCGCCGAAGTGGGCGACGAAGGCGCTGACGAGCGGTGACATGGGGGACATCGGACACCTCCTGCGGCCGGTCGGGGCCGGGGCTTCGGTGTGAAGCGTTGTCGTATTTTCAGTAATTAGTGAAAATTCGAAAGGTTCGACCGTGGCGGCAGCAGGGGTATCCGAAGGTCCGTTCAGCCCAGCGCGTCGCGCAGCCGGATGGCGAGCGCGATCAGCGTCCGATCCGAACCCGCCGGGCCGAGCAGCGACACCCCGATCGGCGGGCCGTCCGGGCGCGGCCACGGCAGGCTGACCTGCGGCAGCCCGGCGATGCCGGCGATGCAGGTGATCGCCTGCGTGCGCATGCGGATCGCGTCGACGGTCGGCGCGTCGTCGTCGCGGCGCGGCGCGGCCGTCGCCGCCGAGGGCAGCACCGCGACCGCGTCGCCACCGAGCATCGCGCGGACCCGTGCCCGGATGGCGGCGATCCGCCCGCGCGCCGACTCGGCCTCGCCGGCGCCGACCCGGCGGGCGACGTCCCAGCGGGCCGCGATCGCGTCGCCGAAGCGCGGCTGGTGCCGTTCGATCCAGTCGCCGTGCACCGACCAGGCCTCGTGGCTGCTGGCGGTCACGAAGGCGCGTCGCCACGCGTCCAGCGTGTCGTCGGCCCCGTCGCCGGCGGCCCGCGTCGCCTCGATCGGGGCGCCCAGTTGCGCGGCCAGCGTCGCGAGGGTCCGTGCGAGCGGCGCCTGGAACGCGTCGTCCGCGAGTGCCCAGGCATCGTCCAGCCGCAGCACGCGGCGCGGCTGCCAGGCGGACGCGCCGTTCGGCGCATCGGCGCCCAGCAGCACGTCGGCGACGCGGGCGAACGCGGCCGCGTCGTCGGCCATCCAGGTCGGCGTGTCGAACGACGGGCACAGCGGCACCAGTCCGTCCGACGACAGGCGTCCGTGGGTCGTGCGCAGGCCCCAGAGGCCGCAGTAGCTCGCCGGCACGCGCGTGGAGCCGCCGGTGTCGGTGGCGAGCGCGACGTCGACCAGCCCCGCCGCGACCGCGCTCGCCGAGCCGCTCGAGGAGCCGCCCGGCACCCGGTCCGGCGCACGCACGTTGAGCGGCGTGCCGTAGTGCGCGTTGGCCCCGTGCAGGCTGAACGCGAGCTCGTCGGTCAGCACCTTGCCGGCGAGGGTGGCGCCCGCCGCCGACAGCGCCGCGACCAGCGGGCTGTCGGCGGACGCGGCGGCGTGCGTGTCGAGCCAGGTCGGGTTGCCCGCGCCCGTCACGCGGCCGGCCACGTCGAACAGGTCCTTCGCCGCGAAGCGCAGCCCCGCGAGCGGGCCGCCGGGCGCACCGGCACGCACGAAGCGACCGTGCGGCACCCACGCGCCGACCGTGTCGTCGATCGGGAAGGCCGCCTCGGCGGGGGCCGGGCCCGTCGGCAGCGGGCGCTGCGACGGGCTCGGCAGGGAGTCCGGAGCGGGGGAGGTGGCGGAGGTGGGGCGGATCGGGGCATCGGGCATCGGGGACTCCGTCGGCGCGGGGGCGGCCGCGCGTATCGTAGCGGTCCGGCTTCGCCGTTCGACTGCATGTCCGTGCGTCGCGACGCGCCGCTTCCCCGATCCACCCGAACGACGGAGAGACCCGCCATGGGCCGCATCGACGACCGACTGAAGACGCTGGGACTGACGCTGCCGCCGCCATGGACGCCGCGCGGCGACTTCCTGCAGTTCCGCCAGGAGGGCAACGTCGTCTGGCTGTCGGGGCAGGTCTGCGAATGGGATGGCCGGATCGTCTGCGAAGGGCCGGTCGGCGACGGCGGCACGGGCATCGAGGCGGCGCGCGACGCGGCCCGCGTGTGCGCGCTGAACCTGCTCTACACGCTGCGCCTGGCCTGCGGAGGCGACCTCGACCGGGTCGACCGTGTGCTGCGGATCGGCGGCTTCGTGAACTGCGTGCCGGGGTTCCCGTGGTCGCCGCGCGTGATCGACGGCGCGACCGCGGTCTTCGTCGACGTCTTCGGGGACGCCGGCCGGCATGCGCGGACCGCGGTGGGCGTGGCGGGCCTGCCGGGCAATGCCGCGGTCGAGGTCGACGCGGTGGTGTCGCTGCGCGCGGACTGATCAGTGCCGGCGGCCGGCCGGCGGGCTCGTCGGCAGCGGCAGCGCGGTCTTGTAGCGCACCTGCTTGAGCGTGAAGCTCGAACGGATCTTCTCGACCCCGGGGATCGGCGACAGCCGCTCTAGGATGAAGCGCTCGAGCGAGCGGATGTCGGGCACCACCACCCGCAGCAGGTAGTCCGCGTCGCCGGTCATCAGGTAGGCCTCCATGACCTCCTCGTGCGCACCGATCCGCCGCTCGAACTCGGCCAGCGTCGCGGTGTTCTGCTCGCGCAGGCTGATGGAGATGAACACCGAGACGCCCAGGCCGAGCGCCTCGGGGTCGACCAGCGCCACGTAGCGTCGGATCGTTCCCGACTGCTCGAGCGCGCGGACCCGCGCCAGGCACGGCGAGGGCGACAGGTTCACCCGCCGGGCGAGCTCGACGTTCGACAGCGAGCCGTCGCGCTGCAGCTCGGAGAGGATCGCGAGGTCGGTGGCATCCATCGGCATATCGTGTCGGAGAAGATCGGTCGGTAAGCAGGAAATGCTGCCACGGGTCCTTCTGCAAGCCAAGTGCGGCACCTTCAGCGGCCGAGTGCGGCATACCATCGGAGGATTGCCGCGGAGACTCCCCCCGATGAACGCCCCGTTGCGCCTCGATGCGCTGCACACCCCCGCCAGCGGCGTCGCCCCGCGCGAGCCCCGGGCCGATGCCGATCCGCAGGAGACCGCCGAGTGGGTCGAGTCGCTGGTCGCCGTCATCGAGCACGCCGGACCCGAACGCGCGCGCTTCCTGCTGGACGCGCTGCAGCGGCATTGCGCGCGCAGCGGCGTGCGCTGGCGCCCCGCGCTCGTCACCCCCTACGTCAACACCATTCCGGTCACCGAGCAGCCGGCGTTCCCCGGCGACCTCGAGCTCGAGCGCGAGCTGTCCGCGCTGATGCGCTGGAACGCGCTCGCGATGGTGGTGCGCGCCAACCGCGCGCACGGCGAGCTCGGCGGCCACATCGCGTCCTACGCGTCGGCGGCCGACCTGTTCGAGACCGGCTTCAACCACTTCTTCAGGGCACGCCGCGACGGCTTCCACGGCGACCTCGTCTACTACCAGCCGCATTCGGCGCCGGGCGTCTATGCCCGCGCCTTCCTCGAAGGGCGCCTGCGCGCCGAGGACCTCGAGCACTACCGCCGCGAGCTGGCCGCGCCGGCCGCCGGCGCGCGCGGCCTGTCGAGCTATCCGCATCCGTGGCTGATGCCCGACTTCTGGCAGTTCCCGACCGGCTCCATGGGCATCGGCCCGATCAGCGCGATCTACCAGGCCCGCTTCATCCGCTACCTCGAGACGCGCGGGCTGCTCGCGCACGTCGGCTTCGCCGGGCAGGACGGGCACGCGGCGCAGCGCAAGGTCTGGGGCATCTTCGGCGACGGCGAGATGGACGAGCCGGAGTCGATGAGTGCGCTGACGCTCGCCGCGCGCGAGCGGCTCGACAACCTGGTGTTCGTCGTCAACTGCAACCTGCAGCGCCTGGACGGACCGGTGCGCGGCAACGGCCGCATCGTCGACGAACTCGAGGCCCTGTTCCTCGGCGCCGGCTGGAACGTCGTGAAGCTGGTGTGGGGCAGCGACTGGGACGGGCTGCTCGCGCGCGACGTGCACGGCGCGCTGATCGACGCCTTCGACGGCACGGTCGACGGCCAGTTCCAGACGCTGGCCGCCACCGACGGCAAGTTCAACCGCGAACGCTTCTTCGGCCAGAACGAGGCGCTGCGGGCGCTCTCGCAGGGCATGACCGACGAGCAGATCGACCGGCTCACCCGCGGCGGCCACGATCCGGTCAAGCTCTACGCCGCCTACCATGCGGCCGCGCACCACGTCGGCCGGCCGACGGTGATCCTCGCGCACACGAAGAAGGGCTTCGGGATGGGCAGCGCCGGCCAGGGCCGGATGACGACGCACCAGCAGAAGAAGCTCGATCGCGACGCGCTGCTCGAGTTCCGCGACCGGTTCCGCCTGCCGATCACCGATGCGCAGGCCGAGGCGCTCGAGTTCGCGAAGCCCGCCGCCGACGCCCCGGCGATGCGCTATCTGCGCGAGCGCCGCGAGGCGCTGGGCGGCGCGATGCCCGCGCGCATCGCGGCCTGCGAACCGGTGCCGGTGCCGCCGCTGGGTCGCTGGGGCGAGTTCGCCCTCGGCGCCGACGGCCGCGAGATGTCCACCACCATGGCCTTCGTGCGGATGCTCGGCAACCTGCTGAAGGATCCGGCGCTGGGCCCGCGCATCGTCCCGATCGTCGCCGACGAGGCACGCACCTTCGGCATGGCGAACCTCTTCAGGCAGGTCGGCATCTGGTCGTCGGTCGGCCAGCGCTACGAGCCCGAGGACATCGGCTCGATGCTCTACTACCGCGAGGCGACCGACGGCCAGATCCTCGAGGAGGGCATCACCGAGGCCGGCGCGCTGGCCTCGTGGACGGCGGCGGCGACTTCGTACTCGGTGCACGGCCTCGCGATGATGCCGTTCTACATCTACTACTCGATGTTCGGATTCCAGCGGGTCGGCGACCAGATCTGGGCCGCGGCCGACCAGCGCGCGCGCGGCTTCCTGATCGGCGCGACCGCCGGCCGAACGACGCTCGGCGGCGAAGGTCTCCAGCATCAGGACGGCAGCTCGCACCTGGTCGCGGCCACCGTGCCGAACTGCCGCGCCTGGGATCCGGCCACGGCGGGCGAGCTCGCGGTGATCGTGGAGCACGGCATGCGCGAGATGCTCGAGCAGCAGCGCGACGTCTTCCACTACGTGACCGTCGGCAACGAGAACCAGGCCCAGCCCTCGCTGCCCGCGGGCGTCGAGGCGGACCTCCTGCGCGGCCTGTACCGCATGCGTGCGGCGGCGGTCGGCGCCGCGCCCGACGTGACGCTGCTGGGCAGCGGCGCGCTGCTCGCCGAGGCGCTCGCCGCGGCCGACCTGCTCGCCGCCGAACACGGCGTGGCCGCCGAGGTGATGAGCGCCACGAGCTGGAGCGAGCTCGCGCGCGACGGCATGGCCTGCGAGCGCCGGGCGAGGCTGGGTGGCACCGGGGGCATCGACGGGGACGGGGAGGGTGGGATGCCGCACGTCGCCCGCCTGCTGGCCGGCTCCGACGCACCGGTGATCGCGGTCAGCGACTACGTCCGTGCGGTGCCCGAGTCGATCCGCGCCTTCGTGCCGCGCTCGCGCGCCTACGTGACGCTCGGCACCGACGGCTTCGGTCGCAGCGACACCCGCGCGGCACTGCGGGCGTTCTTCGAGGTCGACGCGGCCTCGATCGCGCTCGCCGCGGTGCATGCGCTGCATGCGCAGGGGCGGGCGGACGATGCGAGCCTGGCGCGGGCGCGCGCCCGGGTCAAGGGTACGGGCACGGGCACGGGCACGGGCACGGGCACGGGCGACGATGCGCCCTGGACGCGATGAGGCCGGCGCACGCGCCGTTCCGATGACCTGACGCAACATCGGGTACTCGGGCGTGGGGCATCATCCAGCCTCCTACAAGAGGCTCCCCATGTCCGCTCTCCTCGCGCAACTCGACCGCCGGCTCGAACGGCTCTTCGCCCTGCTCTCCAAGGGCATCCTGTCGCGTCGCCGGGACCGCTGACGTCCACGCGTCCACGGCCGGTCCGGGCGGGGCCGGACCCGACCGGCCGTCAGAGGCTCGGTCAGATGCTCAGGTCCAGCCGGTTGTAGTCGCGCATCGAGGCCCGCGCCGCGTCGTCCCACCGGTAGGTCTCGCCGGCCTCGGCGTGCGGCCGGTAGACGAACGGCGTCTCGTCGGGACGGTGCCGGCGCCGCGCATCGATGCCATACCCGATCACGCGCGCCCGCTCGCGGATGCGCGCGTCGTCGAAGATCGCGGGCGCCGCGTGGATGCCGCCGCCCTGGACGCCGAGCACCGAGCGGCGGCGATGGAAGCCCAGGTTCAGCGTCAGCCGCCAGTCGGGGCTGGTGTTGGCGAACGAGCCGTGCACCGCCTGCCGGTTGGTGATCGCGACGTCACCGGGTGCGCAGACGATCGGCACCGCGTCGGGCAGGCGCTCGGAGCCGGCGGCCGCGCACATCGCCTTGATGTCGACCCGGCGCATCTTGTGGGTGCCGGGCACCACCCAGACACCGTTGGCCGGCGTGCAGCCGTAGACCTGCGCCATGAAGTTGAAGCCGTGCGTGCCCTCGTCCCAGTCGGGGCTGTCCCAGTGGGTGACGCCGTCGCGGTGCCAGGCGACCGATGCGCCGAGCCCGGGCGCCTTGATGAACATCGCCTCGTTGAAGGGCACGAAGTCGTCGCCGTTCACGGCGGCCGCGACCGCGAGCAGGTCGGGGTGACCGTAGACCCGCAGGTGCGTCTCGGAGAACTGCATCGAGCCGAGGATCAGGTAGACGATCTCGTCGGGCGCGTCGGTGGCGGCGGTCGGCTCGTGCATCTTCACCGGATGGCGGCCATTGGCGAGCGCGGTGCCGCCGAACGGATCGGCCAGCGGCTTCGACCAGAACAGCGTCGGCGCCTCGTGGCCGACGCCGATCGCGGGCCGGCCGCGTGCGTCGACGGTGGCGTCGTGGCGCACCGGCAGGCGCTCGAGCACGTTGGCGCGGATGTCCGCGTCGATCTCGGCGAGTTCCGCCTTCGACAGCACGCCCTCGAAGACGTAGAAGCCGCAGCGCCAGTAGGCCTCGAGGATCTCCGGGTGGATGCCGCCGTCGGCGGTGCGGCGGATCGGGCCGCGGTTGCCGAGCGAGTAGGCGCGGGCCTCGCCCTCGCGCAGGTAGGCGCGCATGGCGGCGTCGTGGGCGTCGGCGGCGTCGTCGGCCGCGCGGGCGTCCTGCGCCGCCGTCGTATGGGTGTCGGTCTGCATGGGTCGTCTCCTCCTCGTGTCGTCAGCTGCGCCCCGCCGGCCGTTCAGTCCGGCAGCGGGATCCTCTCGGTCTCGCCCGCGATCGGCTCGAAGCGGTCCGCCGCCCAGCGCGCCTTCGCCGCCTCGATGCGCTCGCGATCGCTCGCGACGAAGTTCCACCAGACGAAGCGCGGACCGTCGAGCGGGGCGCCGCCGAACACGGCGATGCGAGCGTCGCCGGCCGCGCGCATCACGGCGGGCGCGCCGGGCTCGACCGTCGCCAGGACGCCCGCGGCCACCGCCGTGCCGTCGAGGTCGACCGCGCCGTCCACGACGTAGAGCGCGCGCTCGGCGTGATCGGCCGGCATGGCGAGCGTCGAACCGGCGGCCAGCGTGCCGACCGCGTACAGCGTGGGGCTCGCCACCGGCACCGGCGAGCGCAGGCCCCAGGCGTCGCCCGCGACGATCGCCAGCCTCGCACCCGGCGCCTCGAAGACCGGCACCTCGGCGGCGGGCACGTGCACGAACGAGGGCGCGTCGTCCTCGTGCGCCCGCGGCAGGCCGACCCAGACCTGCAGCCCGTGCGAGCGCGCGGGCCCGCCGCGCCGGGCCTCGGGCGCGCGTTCGGAGTGCACGATGCCGCGGCCGGCCACCATCCAGTTGACCTCGCCCGGTCGGATCGACTGCACGCTGCCGACGCTGTCGCGGTGCAGGATCTCGCCCTCGAACAGCCAGGTGACGGTGGCGAGCCCGATGTGCGGATGCGGCCGCACGTCGGCGAGCTCGGCGCGCGGCAGCGCGACCGGGCCGAAGTGATCGAAGAACACGAAGGGCCCCACCGTGCGGCGCGTCGCGACGGGCAGCGCGCGGCGCACCGCGAAGCCGGGCGCCAGCTCGCGGCGCGCGGGGTCCAGCAGCGTGACGGTCATCCGGGCGCCTCCTCGTGGACGGGACCCCGAGTCTATGCCGGTGCCAGCCGTTCGAGGTGCCACGCTTCGTCGCCGAGCAGGTTCGCGAAGCCCACCAGCCGCCGGGCGAGGTGCCCGATCACGACTTCGTCGGTCATGCCGATCGCCCCGTGCAGCTGGATGCCTTCCTCGCCGCAGCGGCGAGCCGCCGGGGTGACGAAGGCCTTGGCGAGCGAGACCGCGCGGCGGCGCACGTCGGGCGCGTCGTCCAGGCGCGCCACCGCGGCGCCGGCGATCGCCCGAGCCTGCTCGATGTCGGCGTACAGGTCGACCAGCCGATGCCGCAGCACCTGGTTCGCGGCGAGCGGACGGCCGAACTGGCGGCGCTGCTGCAGGTAGGTCCGCGTCGTCTCGAGCACGGCCTGCATCGCGCCCACCGCCTCGGCGCAGGCGAGCGCCGTCGCGGTGTCGACGGCGCGCTCGAGGGCCGGCCAGGCGTCGCCCGCGCCGCCGAGCCGCGCCGTCGAAGGCAGGCGCACGCCGTCGAGCCGCAGGTCGGCGGTCTGGCGGCCGTCGTAGGTCGGCAGCGCGTGCCGCGCCAGGCCGGGCGCGTCGGCGGGCACCTCGAAGACGCCGAGGCCGCCGGTGTCGCGCGAGGCGCCCGACTCGCGGGCCGCCACCAGCAGCACGTCCGCCGTACCGCCGCCGAGCACCAGCGTCTTGACGCCGTCGAGGCGCCATCCGTCCGCGTCGCGCCGCGCACGGGTCTCGACGTCGAACGCATCGTGCCGGCCCTGCGGCTCCCAGGCGGCGACCGCCAGCAGCCGCTCGCCGGTCGCCAGCGACTCGAGCAGCGCCGCGCATCGGTCGGTGCCATCGCCGGGCCCCGTGCCCGCCCGCAGCCCGACCAGCAGCGGCGCGGCCAGCCCGACGTTGGCCAGCCAGGGCTCGAGCGCCAGCGCGCGGCCGAGGGCGTGCGCGACCACCTCGGCATCGCCGGCGTCGCCCAGCCCGCCGCAGTCCTCGGGCAGGCCGAGCGCCAGCCAGCCCATGTCGGCGAACGCGCGCCAGCGTTCGCGCGAGAAGCCCTCCGGCAGGGCGAGCGCGGCGCGGCGCGCCTCGAAGGTGTAGTCGCGCTCGACGTAGCGCGCCGCCGCGTCGCGCAGCATGGCGCGCTCGGCCGAGTCGCGGGCGTCGGTCTCGGTGGTGAAGCTCATGCTCGGCGTCCCCTCACAGCCCGAGAACCTGCTTGGCCAGCAGCTCGTGCTGGATCTCGCTGCTGCCGCCGGCGATCGTGTAGCCGCGGGTGACGAAGCGGCGCGACGATGCGGCGGGCGCGTACGGATGCCGCTCGACGATCGGCGGCCGCGCCGACGGATCGGGCAGCTCGAAGTGCGCGGCACGGTCCCAGGCGAGCGTCTGCGGGCCGAGCGCATCGACCGCCAGGTTCTCGATGTCCTGGATCAGGCGGCTGCCGGTCAGCTTCAGCATCCCGGTCTCGGGGCCCAGCCGCCGGCCGGCATCGGCCTGGAGCCGGAACCGCATCACCGTGGCCGCGAGGGCCTCGAGCCGCACGTCGAGCTCCGCGAACCGACGACGGAACCAGGGCCGCTCGAACAGCGGCACGCCGGACTCGCGGACCTGCTCGCCGATGGCGCGGACCTTGGCGAGGCGGCGCCGGTTCTCGGCGACCCGCGCCAGGTTCAGCCGCTCGAACTCCAGCAGCGACTTGGCGATCGTCCAGCCCTGGTTCTCCTCGCCGACACGCTGCGCGACCGGCACCTTCACGCCGTCGAGGAAGACCTGGTTGAACAGGTGCCAGCCATGGATGCCGATGATCGGGCGCAGCGTGACGCCGGGCGTCTTCATGTCGATCAGCAGGAAGGTGATGCCTTCCTGCGCGCGCGCCTCGACGTCGGTGCGCACCAGGCAGAAGATCCAGTTCGCGTAGTGCGCGGACGATGTCCAGATCTTGCTGCCGTCGACCACGTAGTGCTCGCTGCCGTCGGCGTCGCGCGTGCGGACCGCGCGGGTCTTGAGCGACGCGAGGTCCGAGCCCGCCTCGGGCTCGGAATAGCCCTGACACCAGACGTGGTCGAGAGCGACCATCCGCGGCAGGAAGATGCGCTTCTGCGCCTCGTCGCCGAAGCGGATCAGCACCGGGCCGATCATCTCGAAGGTCAGGCCGCCGAGCTCGGGCGCGTGGCCGAGCACCAGCTCCTCCTGGAACACCGCGCGCTGCGCGGGGCTCCAGCCGGTGCCGCCCCATTCGATCGGCCAGTGCGGCACCAGCCACCCGCGGTCGCGCAGCACGCGCTCCCAGGCGATCGTGTCGGTCTTGTCGGGCTCGATGCCCAGCCGGACCTTCTCGCGCACGGTCGGGGGCAGGTGCTCGCGCACGAAGGCGCGGACCTCGGCGCGGAAGGCGTCCATCGACGTGTCGGCGCTCATGCCCGGGCTCCGCGCTGGAAGACGCGCTTGCCGATGGCCGCGCGGTGCACCTCGGAGGCGCCGTCGTAGATGCGGAACGGTCGCAGCCGTTGCGCGATCATCGCCAGCGGCTCGTCGGTGCACATGCCGAACGCGCCGGTCATCTGGCAGGCCCGGTCGGCCACCCGGTTCAGGGCCTCCGAGACGAACACCTTCGCCATCGACGAGTGATGGCGGATCGACTCGCCCTCGTCGAGGCGCCGCGCGACGTCGGCGGTCATCAGGCGGCACGCGTACAGGTCGATGTGGGCGTCTGCGACCATCGCCTGGATCTGCTGGTGCTCGGAGAGCTTCGCGCCGAACGAGTCGCGCCGCGCCGCGTAGCCCTGGGCGATCTCGATCGCCCGCGAGGCCAGTCCGATGCCGCGCATGCAGTGGAAGAGCCGGGCGCCCTCCAGGCGCATCTGCGCGTAGTCGAAGCCGCGGCCGGCCTCGCCGATCAGGGCGTCGGCGCCGACGCGGCAGTCGCGCAGCAGCACCTCGCCGTGTCCGCCGGGCGCGAAGCTGTCGATCGAGGGGATGTCGCGCACCAGTGTCCAGCCCGGGTTGGCGGTGTCGACGATGAACCAGCTCGCACCCTCGTCGCTGCGCGCGACGACGATCGCGAACGCCGCGCCGACCGCGCCGGAGGCGAACCACTTGTGGCCGTCGAGCACCCAGCCGTCGCCGTCGCGGCGGGCGCGGGTGGCGAGCATCCTCGGATCGGAGCCGACGCCCGGCGCGGGCTCGGTCATCGCGAATGCCGAGCGGATCTCGCCCCGCATCAGCGGCTCGAGCCAGCGCTCGCGCTGCGACGGCGCCGCCAGGTGCATCAGCGTGTCGATGTTCGGCTGGTCGGGCGCCTGGCAGCCGAGCGCGCCGGCGCCCAGCACGCTGCGTCCGCATTCCTCGAACACGCGCGCGCAGTCCTGCCAGCACAGCCCGAGACCGCCGGCCTCGACGGGCAGCTGCGGGGCGACGAGGCCGCGGGCGGCGGCCTCGGCCCGCAGCCCGCGCGTGACGGTGTCGAGCCAGGCGACGTCGTGGCCGCGCGCGAGGTCCTCGCGCGGGATCACGACCTCGTCGACGAAGGTCCGCACGCGGGCGCAGAGCGCGTCGAGTTCGGCGGCGGGCAGACGCGGGCGCGGCGCGGTCGTGGAGGCGGGCAGGGGTGTGGCCATCGATGGGTCCGGTTCAGGTGCGCAGCGGCGCGAGCGTCGCCGCCGGGGTCGCGAACGATGCGAACCAGGCCTCGGGCGTCGTGCCCATCCAGGCCGCGCGCAGCGCCGGCTTGATCGCGGCGACACCGGCGGCGGGAAAGGCGGCGATCTCCGCGGCGCGCTCCCGACAGCGGGCGAGCACCGCGTCGTCGGCGACCACCTCGCTCACCACCCCCAGCCTCAGCAGCTCGGCGGCGCCGACGCGATCGCCGGTGAGCGCCAGCCGCGCGGCCACCGATTCCGGATGCCGCAACCGCAGCCAGGCGAGGTTGTTCGGCGCGGCCATGCCGAGCCGGATCTCGGCGATCTGCAGGAACGCACCCTCGCCGCAGACCGCGAGGTCGCCGGCCAGCACGAGCGCGGCGCCGCCGTTGATCGCGAAGCGCTCGAGCGCCACCAGCAGCACCGGGCGCAGCGAGGCGAGCGCCACGTGCACCGAGCGCCAGTGCGTCCCGAACCCGGGCACCCAGGCCGGCACGGGTGTCGCGCCGAACGCCTTGAGGTCGAGCCCCGAACAGAACGCGCCGCCCGCGCCGCGCAGCACGACCGCGCGCAGCGTCGCGTCGGCCTGCACGGCGGCGAGCGCATCGAGCAGCCCGTCGGCGAGCGCGCCGTCGATCGCGTTGCGCCGATCGGGCCGGTTCAGCACGATCTCCGCCCATCCTTCGTGGCGCTCGAGCAGCACCGCGGCATCGGTTCCCGTCATGTCTCCGTCCTCATGTCCCCGTCCTGCTGTCCGCCGCGTCAGCTGCGCAGCGTGACCCTGTAGTCCATCATGTCCGCGCGACAGTCCGTCTCGCTGTGGGCGATCGGCCGCTGGTCCCAGCCGATCGTGGTGGTGAGCACGCGCAGCACCGGGGCACCGGGGGTGTAGTCGAGGCGCCGGGCGAGCCTGGCGTCGGCCAGCGTCGCGAGCACCCGCACCCGGGTCGAGGCGCTGCGCAGCCCCAGCCCGGCCTCGATCGCGGTCGCCACGTCGAGGTCGGTCAGATCGTGCGCGGCCAGCCGCTCGGCGACCTCCGGCGCGCACCAGGTCGTGCCGACGACGAAGGGCACGTCGTCGCGGTAGCGCAGCACGGTCACCGCGCCGAGCGGCGCGCCGACCGCCACGTCCAGCTCGCGCGCGAGCGCGCGGTCCGCCTTCACCGTGCGGTGCGACAGCAGGCGACCGCGCGCGCGGTGGCCGCGCTTTCGCATCGCCTCGAGCACGCCGACCAGCGGGCCCTGGGCCTCGCCGCGGCCGGGCCGCGTCACGAACGAGCCCTTGCCGTTGACGGTCTGAACGAGTCCGCTCGACTGCAGCTCGGCGAGCGCCTGGCGCACGGTGATGCGGCTGACGTGGAAGCGCTCGATCAGCGCCGACTCGGAAGGCAGCCGGTCGCCGGGACCGAGCGCGCCCCCGAGGATGTCGGCGCGCAGCGCGTCGCGGACCTGCACGAAGAGCGGTGCCGGAACGGCGGCCTGGGTGGCCGCGGAACGGGGGCTTGCGTCGGCCATCTGAGCCACTATGCTTGCGTCTGCATCCGGACCTATTATGATAGGTCAGGACAGGAGGAGGTCAAGTGGAGACAATTCGTTCCGCCGCGAAGGCGGCGACCGGGGGCGGCACGTCCGCCCCGACCGGACCGCGGGACGGCCCGCCCGACACGCCGCGGGGCGGCCCCCTCGCCACCCCGGTCTGCGCGCTGTTCGGCCTGCGGCAGCCGATCTTCGCGTTCTCGCACTCGATCCCGGTCGCGGCCGCGGTGTCGCGCTGCGGCGGGCTCGGCACCTACGGCGCGACGCGCCGCACGCCCCAGGAGATCCGCGACGAGCTCGCGCTGCTGCGTCGGCTGGCCGGCGACGCGCCGATCGGCGTGAACCTCGTGCTGCCCCCCGGCATGCCGGAGGACGACGATCCCGATGCGATCGAGCGCGAACTGCCCGAGCGTCACAAGGCCTTCGTGCGGGGTCTCTACGACAAGTATTCGGTGCCGCCTCCCAAGCGACGCGGCATGCGCACGCGCTTCCTGCGCTCCAACGAGATCGCGCGCGGCCAGATGGAGGCCGTGCTCGAGTCCGACGTCGAGCTGGTCGCCTGCGGCATCGGCATGCCGGCCGACTTCGTCGAACGCTGCAAGCGCAGCGGCAAGCGGATCCTCGCGTTGTGCGGCTCGCCCAAGCACGCGCGTCGCGCGATCGACTCGGGCGCCGACCTGCTGGTCGCGCAGGGGCACGATTCGGCCGCGCACACCGGCCCGATCGGCACCTTCTCGCTGGTGCCGCAAGTGGTCGAGGCGGCCGGCGACGTGCCGGTGCTGGCCGCCGGCGGGGTGATGACCGGTCGCCACGTCGCCGCCGGGCTGGCGCTCGGCGCGCAGGGCGCCTGGACGGGCAGCCTGTGGCTGGCCACCGACGAGTATGCGATCCACCCGCTGCTGCTGAAGAAGCTGATCGCCGCCGGCAGCGACGACACGGTGGTCACCCGCTCCGAGAGCGGCAAGACCTTTCGCCAGTTGCGCTCGGCATGGAGCGACGAGTGGTCCGCGCCGGACGCGCCCCGTCCGCTCGCGATGCCCTACCAGGACGTCCTGGTCGGTGACCTGCTCGGTGCGATCGACGACCACGAGATCGAGCCGCTGATGCACTACGCGGTGGGGCAGGGCGTCGCCTGGATCCGTGATCGACGACCGGTCGCCGAGGTCTACGCACGGCTGGTGGAGGAGACGCTCGCCGCGCTCGGTGCGGTGGCCGCGCTGGCAGGGGGTGCGCGATGAGCCCCGCCGCGCCGCGCCGCGCATGGCTTCGATCGGGGGCGGCGCTGGGTGCCGCGTGGGCGGGGGCCGCGGTCGGCGGCGCGTGGCCGGTGGCCGCGCGCGCACAGGCTGCCGTGCCCTGGCCCTCGAAGCCGGTGAAGATCGTCTCGCCGTATCCCGCCGGCGGCTCCAACGACGCGGTCGCCCGCGTGCTCGCCGCACGGCTCTCGGACATGTGGAGCCAGCGCGTCTACGTCGAGAACAAGCCCGGCGCGAACAACCGCATCGCGACGCAGGAACTCGCCCGTGCCGCGCCCGACGGCCATCACCTGATGCTGGCCGCCGCGCCGCACGGCGCGAACCCGGGCCTCTACGACGGCAAGCTGCCCTACGACACGCTGCGCGACTTCACGCCGATCATGCGGGCGACGGTCTCGCCGGTCGGCTTCTGGGTGCCGGCCGCGTCGCCGTTCCGGACGCTGCGGGACCTCGCGGAGGCGGCGCGCGCGCAGCCGGGCAAGCTCTTCGCGGGCTCGCCCGGCAACGGCAGCGGACCGCACATGGTCGTCGAGCTGTGGAACTGGAAGACCGGCGCCAAGCTCGAGCACCTGCCGATGAAGGGCGATGCGCCGCTCGCCGTCGAGACGGTGGCCGGGCGTGTCGATGTCGGCGTCACCGGCCTGACGGTGATGAAGCCGCACTTCGAGTCGGGCCGGCTGCGGCTGCTCGCGGTCTCGTCGGATCGGCGCTTCCCCGCCGTCCCCGACGCGCCGACGCTGGCCGAGGCGGGGTTCCCGGCGGTCGACGGCTATGCCTGGTTCGGACTGGTGGGGCCCGCGGGTCTGCCCGCCGAGGTGGTGGCGAAGGTCAATCGCGACGCGAACGCGGTGCTCGCCCTTCCCGAGGTGCGCGCCCCGCTCGAGGCGGGCGGCACCTTCGTGTCCGGCGGCACCGCGGAGCAGTTCGGCGCGTTCATCGCCGCCGAGGTCGAGAAGTGGTCCCAGGTCGCGCGTGCGACCGGCATGCGGCCCGACTGAGCGTCGGGTGCGAGGAGAGTCGTCCATGATGTCCCCCACTCGCGCGGTCCGCCGCGCCGTCCTCGCGACGCTGGCGGCCGGGGCGCTGGCGCCCGCCGCCGCGTTCGCGCAGCAGGCCCCGTGGCCTTCGAAGCCGATCCGCGTGATCGTCCCGTATGCCGCCGGCGGCGTCGTCGACGTGATGACCCGGGCGGTCACCGCGCGGATGTCGGTCGACCTCGGACAGCCGATCGTGGTCGAGGCCAAGCCGGGCGCCAATGCGAACATCGGCGCGGACACGGTCGCCGGCGCGCCCGCCGACGGCTACACGCTGCTCGTGAGCGCGCCCTTCCTGGTCGCCAACCCGATGCTCGAGACCGGGCTGCGGTGGAAGCCCGCGGACTTCGTGCCGGTGGCGCGCTTCGCGCTGTCGCCGAGCTACTTCGTCGTGCCCGCCGACTCCCAGGCGCGCAGCGTGCGCGACTACGTCGAGCTGGCGCGCCGCTCGCCCGGGCTGCAGTACGGCGACGGCGGCACCGGTTCGACGCAGTCGATGGCGATCGAGATGTTCAAGTCGATCGCCGGCATCCGGCTCGAGCCGGTGATGTACAAGGGCGCGCCGCCGATCGTGCCCGACCTGGTGACCGGCACGCTGACGATGTCGGTGCTGCCCTCCACCGTCGCCATCCCGCACCTGCGGTCCGGCAAGCTGCGCGCGCTCGCCAACACGAGCGACAAGCGCTCGCCCGGCTTTCCCGACATCCCGACGATCGCCGAGGCAGGCTTCCCCGACGTGACCGTGATGTCCTGGTACGGCTTCCACGTGCCCGCGGGCACGCCGCCCGAGATCGTGCGTCGCCTCGCGGAGGCGACCGGCGCGGCCGCCGCGCAGCCCGAAGTCCGCGAGCGGCTGGCTTCGGCCGGCGGCGAGGCGGGCTTCCTCGGTGGCGCCGATCTGGCGGCCTTCCTGCGGGAGGAGCAGGCCCGCTGGCCCCGCTTCGTCGAGGCCGCGAAGAAGAACGCGCAGCACGCGCGCTGAGCGCCCCGCGCATCCCGATGCTTCGACCCCCGCATCCGCCCACGAGCCCCGCATGACCGATCCGACCCTCGACGCCCTGTTCTCGCCCCGTTCGATCGCCGTCGTCGGCGCCTCGGCCACCCCCACCAAGATCGGCGGGGTGCCGATCGACCTGCTGCTGCGCTGCGGCTACACCGGCCGCATCGTGCCGATCAACCCGAAGGCCGACGAGATCCAGGGCCTGCCCGCGTTCCCGAGCCTGCGTGCCGTCGGGCAGCCGGTGGACCTGGCGGTGTTCGCGATCCCGGAGTCGGCGGTATCGGCCGCGATCGACGACGCGATCACCGCGGGCACTCGGGCGGTGGTGCTGTTCTCCGCGGGGTATGCGGAAGTCGGCCCCGAGGGCGAGGCCGCGCAGGTCCGGCTGGCCGCGCAGGCGCGCGCCGGCGGGCTGCGGCTGATCGGCCCCAACTGCCTCGGCGTGATGAACGTGCGCGAGCACGTCTACGCGACCTTCAGCCCGGCGCCCGGCATCGGGCTGGCGCGCCCCGGCTCGATCGGTCTGGTCAGCCAGAGCGGCGCGTTCGGCGCCTATGCGTACTCGCTCGCCCGCGAGCGCGGCATCGGGCTGTCGGTGTGGGCGTCGACGGGCAACGAGGTCGACGTGCAGGTCGCGGACGTGATCGAGTGGATGGCACACGATCCGCACACGCAGGTCATCATGGCCTACATCGAGGGCTGCCGCGACGGCGACCGGCTGCGCCGCGCGCTCGCCGCGGCGCACGCCGCCCGCAAGCCGGTGGTCGTGGTCAAGGTCGGCCGCACCGCGCTCGGCGCCCAGGCCGCGCGCTCGCACACCGCCTCGCTCGCGGGCGACGACGCGGTCTACGACGCGATGTTCCGTCAGTACGGTGTCTACCGTGCGCGCGACATCCAGGAGTTCTTCGACGTCGCGCACGGCGCGGCGGTCGCGGGCCTGCCCCGCAACGACCGGATCGCGCTGTTCACGCTGTCGGGCGGTGTCGGCGCCTTCATGGCCGACGAGGCGGCCGGCGTCGGTCTCGACGTCGCCGAGACCTCGGCCGCCGCGCAGCGGCAGATCCTCGAGTGGGTGCCGTTCGCGGCGCCGCGCAATCCGATCGACATCACCGGCCAGGTGAGCAACGACCGGTCGCTGATCGATCGGGCGACGCGCGTCGTGCTCGAGGGCGGCGACTACGGCGCATGGCTCGGCTTCATGGCGGCGGCGGGGGCGGGGGACGGCTTCTGGCCGGTGCTCGAGGACCTCGCGATCGGGCTGCGCCGCGACCACCCCGACACCTTCCTCGCGGTCAGCACGCTGCTCGGCGACGCGCGGCGCGACCGTCTCGCCGAGCTCGGCGTGCTGACCTTCGCCGAGCCCTCGGCCGGCGTGCGCACGATCGGCGCGCTCGCGCGGATCGGCGCGGGCTTCGAGCGCCCGGTGCCGCCCGCCGCCGGCGACGCGCCGGCGCCGAGCGTGCGGCTCGCTGCGGGCGCGCTGGACGAGCCGGCCTCGCTCGCGCTGCTCGCCGCACACGGCGTGCCCGCGGTCGATGCGCGCGTGGCGCATGACGCGGCCTCGGCCGCGGCGATCGCGGCCGCCGCGCCGGCCGGATCGCGGTTCGCGGTCAAGGTGGTGTCGCCGGACATCCTGCACAAGACCGACGTCGGAGGCGTGCGTCTTGGCGTGTCGGCCGAGGACGCGGCGGCGGCCTACGAGGCCGTCACCGGCGCCGCGCGGCGCGCGCTCCCCTCGGCGCGCATCGACGGCGCGCTGCTGGCGCCGATGGTCGCCGGCGGCGTGGAATGCATCCTCGGGGCGCGCGACGATCCGGTCTTCGGTCCGGTGGTGATGTTCGGGCTGGGGGGCGCCTTCGTCGAGGTGCTGCACGACGTGTCGATCCGGGTCGCGCCGCTGACCCGCGACGACGCGATGGCGATGATCCGAGAGGTCAGGGCGTTCCCGCTGCTCGACGGCGCACGCGGTCGCGCCCGGTGCGACCTCGATGCCCTGGCCGACGCGCTGCTCGCGCTGTCGCGCCTCGCGATGGCCGCCCGCGGCACGCTCGACAGCATCGACGTGAACCCGTTCGTGGCGTTCGCGCCGGGTGCGGGGCCGGGCGGCGCGTCGGCGCTGGCGCTGGATGCGGTCGTCATCGGCCGGGACGCCGGCTGACGAGGGAACGGACCGCTCGGTCCGATGACGCGAACGGACCCGACGGTCCGATGGATGTTCCAATGGTCACGAACGATACGACTGCCGCCGATCCCACCCAGGCCTGGGCCGACGCGATCGCCCTGCAGGCGTGCCTGTGGCTCTATCCGCTCTACGAGATGGCGCGCATGCGCGCGGCGACCGCCACGCGGCGCGACGCCCAGGGACGCTTCGCCGATGCCGATCCGGGCTCGACCAAGCGCTGGGTCAACACCTTCATCCACGCGCGCCGCCTGCTCGGTGCGGGCGGCAGCCGGGTGGTGACGCCGAACAACGACACGCTCTACAGCAACGCCTGGCTCGACCTCTCGCGGGGGCCGGTGGTCATCGAGGTGCCCGACACCGCCGATCGGTACTACGTGCTGGGCTTCCTCGACTTCTGGACGAACCCGTTCGCCCACGTCGGTCGCCGGCTCAACGGCACGGGCGCCGGCACGTTCCTCGTCACCGGACCGCGCTGGTCGGGCGCGGTGCCGGCCGGCATGACCCGGGTGGCCGCGCCGACCGATCACGTCTGGATCATCGGCCGCATCATGGTCGAGGGGCCGGAGGACGTGCCGGCGGTCAACGCGCTGCAGGACGGCTTCCGGATGGCGCCGCTGGCGGCCTGGGCGCGCGGCGAGCGGATCGCGCCCGATGTCGTCGACACCGGTCTCGATCCGAAGGCGCCGCGCGACGCCGCCCGCTTCGTCGAGGTCGTCGGCCGCGCGCTGCGCGAGAACCCGCCGCCCGCCGAGGAGCGCGCGCTGCTCGCCGACGCCGCCCGCCTCGGACTGGACGGCGGTCTCGCCGGCGACGTGCCGCGGCTGCCCGAGGACCGGGCACGGCGCGCGATCGAGCGCGCGCTCGCGACCGCCGACGCGCTGCTCGACCTCGGCGACTCCGGCGAGACCGTGGCCGCACGCGGCGGCTGGAGCGTGCCCCTGGTGCTGGGCGAGTCCTTCGGGCACGACTGGCACCGGCGCGCGGTGGTGGCACGGCGCTACATCGGTGCGCTCGCCAGCGCCGAGGCCTTCTACCCGATGGCGCACGCCGACTCGGCCGGCCGGGCGCTGTCCGGCGAGCACCGGTATACCATCCGGTTCCCCCCGGGCGGCGAGCCGCCCGTCGACAGCTTCTGGTCGCTCACGATGTACGACAGCCGGGACTGCATGCTGGTGCCCAACGAGATCGAGCGTTACCGGATCGGCGACCGCTCGCGCGGACTGGTCCGGGACGCCGACGGCGGGCTGACGCTGCGCCTGCAGCATGCCTCGCCCGGACCGGCGCTCGAGCCGAACTGGCTCCCCGCCCCCGAGGGGCGGTTCTACCTGTGCCTGCGTGCCTACCAGCCGCGGCCCGAACTGCTCGACGGGCGCTGGCGGGCGCCGGACATCGTGCGTGGCGGCTGAGCCCGTCCGCGGCGAGCCGGACCGGCTGCCGGCCCGGCGCGTCGACGCGCAGGGCCGGGCACGGGTCGACGGTCGGGCCATCGTCGCGCTGGCACTGCCGCTCTTCGTCAACTCGAGCCTGCAGGCTGTCCTCAACCTCACCGACACCTGGTTCATCGGCCGCATCTCGGCGCAGGCGGTCGCGGCGGTCGGCGGGGTCTACTGGATCGTGCTCGGCTCGCTGCTGCTGCTCGGCGGCGTCGGCATGGTGGTGCAGGCGTTCGCCGCGCAGGCCTACGGCGGCGGACGCCGCAGGCGCGCCGCGCTCGCCACCTGGTCCGGCCTGTGGGCGTCGCTCGCGCTGGTGCCGGTGTTCGCCGCGCTCGCGGCGGCCGGGCCGTGGGTGGTGCCGATGCTCGGCATGCCGCCCGAGCTGCGGCCCATGTCGATCGACTACTGGGTTCCGCGGATGCTCGGCGGCGGAGCCGCGATCGCGCTGTGGTCGGTGCTGTCGTTCTTCAACGGCGTGGGCCACGTGCGGCGCGCCCTCGTGGTCAACGCGGTGGTCGCCGTGCTCAACGCCGGTCTCAACGAGTGGCTGATGTTCGGGCTCGGCCTGGGCGTCGCGGGCGCGGCCTGGGCGTCCACGCTGTCGATCTGCGCCGGCCTCGCGCTGGCGATGGCGATGTTCGCCGGCGCTCCGTACCGGCGTGTCTATGCGTCGACGCGCATGTGGCGCCCGCGCCTGCGATCGGTGGTCGCGACGGTGAGCACCGGCCTGCCGGTCGGACTGTCGATCGCCTTCGACGTGCTCGGGCTGGCGGCGTTCCAGGCGATGCTGACCCGACTGGGCGCCGTGCCCGGCGCGGCGAGCCAGATCGTGATGATGCTGACCTCGATCGCCTACATGCCGGCGGTCGGCCTGGGCATGGCCGGCACGACACTGGTCGGGCAGTCGATCGGTGCCGGCGACCGCGACTGGGCGCGGCGGGTCGGCAACCGGACGATCGTGCTGGCCGTCGGCTACATGTTCCTCACCGGCATCGCACTGGCGGCCGCGGGGCCGTGGCTGCTGCCGCGCTTCGTGGCCGCCGCCGATCCGCAGGCCGCGGCGGTGGTGTCGCTCGGCATCACGCTGCTCTGGATCGCCGCCGCCTACCAGTTCTTCGACGGCCTCAACATCGGCTGCGGGTTCTGTCTGCGCGGTGCCGGCGACACCCGCTTCCCGGCCTATGCGCTGCTCGCCCTCGCCTGGGGCGTGTTCGTGCCGCTGGTGCACCTGCTGGCGTTCGCGCCCGGGCAGGGCTGGGTCGAGTCGGCACCCGGCGCGGGCTGGGGGGCCGTGGGCGGCTGGATCGCCGCGGTGGTCTACGTCGGGCTGCTCGGCGCGACCCTCGCATGGCGATGGCGCTCGGGGCGCTGGCAGCGGTTCTCGCTGCGCTGACGCCGGCCGCCCGACGGCGGCACGGACTCGGGCCGTGCTCGGGCCGTGCTCAGGCCGACCGGGAGGCGATCCACAGCCAGACGCCGACCACCAGCGGGGCGGCCGCCATCACGACGTAGCTCGCACCGTGGCTGCCGGTCACGCCGACCAGCGTCGCGAAGGCGACGGGGCCTGCCATCGCGCCGCAGAAGGTCAGGAACTGCGTGCCGCCCGTGACCGCCCCCAGCTCCTCGGCGCGCACGCGGTGGGCGAGCTCGGCGAAGTACACGCCGTTCCAGGCCATCGAGGTCGCCGCGCAGGCGAGGGCGGCCGTCATCAGCGACCAGCGCGGTGCGTCGGCGGGCAGCAGGCCGAGCAGCGTGGCGGAGCCCGCCATCGTGAGGCCGAGCACCGCCAGCAGCCGCAGCGGCGCGACCCAGCGGTCGGCGACCTGGCCCCACAGCACGCGGCAGGCGACGCTCAGCACCTGCGAGATCGACAGCACGCCGGCCGCCGCGGCCAGGCCGAGACCGTGCTCGAGCTTGAGCGTGGACACCAGGAAGGTGACGAAGCAGAGCTGTGTCATCGAGAACGCGAGCGACGCCACGCCCAGGCGTCGCAGCGCCGGCTCCCGCCACACCCGGCCGAGCGGCGCCACCGCCGCCCGCAGCGCGGCGGCCGCCGAGGCGGTGGCCACCCGCGTGTCCGGCAGGCGTCGCTCGAGCACGGCGGCCGGACCGAGCGCCGCCGCGAGCGCGACCGCCCCGAGCGCGAGGACGACGAGGGCCCAGGTCCACGGCATCACGGCCAGCAGCGCCGGCAGCAGCAGGCCGGCCAGTCCGACGCCGACCGGCACGCCGGTCTGCTTGATCGAGAAGTACAGGCCGCGGCGGGCCGGCGGGGCGTGCGTGGCCAGCACCATCGAGGCCGCGGGGTTCGGCACGCCGTAGCCGGTGCCGATGGCGATCGCGGCCAGTCCGAGCATCGGCAGCCAGGCCGCGGTCGATGCGCCGGCGGCGGCGAGCCCGAGGCCGAGCGCCCCGGCCAGGAGCGCGGCCCGGCTCAGCCGGATCGCGCCCAGACGCGCGATGTGCGGGCCGACCACCAGGCCCGAGAACATCGCGGCGAAGTAGGCCAGGCCGACGAACCAGCCGACCCGCTGCGGCGGCACGTCGAGCATCGGCGCGACCACGGGCGCGAGCACCGACGGGGCGGTCATGGCGATGGTGGCCATCGCCTGGACCGCGAGCGTGGCGGCGAGTGCGAGCCGCGGCCGGGTCGTCGGCGCCGGCGTGCCCGTCGCCGCGCTCACTCGCGGAACAGCCGCAGCGTCGAGATCAGCGCGACCGGCGAGCCTTCGAGACGCGCCTCGCCGGTGGCCAGCGCCGCCGGCAGGCCCCGCAGCCCGGCGGCGATCTCCTTCCAGCGCATGGCCGACACCGCGAGCCGCGCGTCGGCCTGCTCGGTTCGGCCTTCGCGGACCTCGGCGACGCCCCGCCGCACGATCAGCGTCCAGTGGCGCCCGAGGTCGGTGAACTCGAAGCCGATGGTGCGCTCGGTCTCGAGCGCCTCCTCGGCCCGCAGGCGCACGGTCAGGCCGCGCATGAAGCCGTCGATCGGGAACGCGTGCAGCTGCTCGAGCGGCAGCTTGGACGGGTCGCGGCGCGCGATCGCGATCTCGCCGCTCAGTTCGCCGGCGGCGGTCAGCAGGTAGTTGCGCGCGTTGGCGCTCTCCTGGCGCCCGGCCATCGCGGTGAGCGCGCGCGCCTTGATGCCGCGCAGCGCCGCGTCGCCCGGGGCCAGCCTCAGTGCGGCATCGGCCATCTCGGCGGCCCACTGCAGCTCGCCCGCGGCGAGCGCGCGGCCGGCTTCCTCGGCGAGGCTGCGGCCGCTGCCGGCGAGCGCCTGCAGCAGGCGTGCGCGCTCCTGCGGCGGGACGGGGAACAGGCGTGCCGCGTCGCCGTCGAACCAGCCGACCTGGCCGGCGTGGATGGCGCGCACGCTCCAGTCGACGCGGCCGTAGTGCTGGGCCAGCCACGGGCTCGCGGCCAGGTGCGGCGGCAGCGTCACGCGCTCGACGATCTCGTCGGGCGTCAGGCCGGCGTTCATCCAGCGGATCGTCTGGTCGTGCACGTACTGGATCGCGTCCCGGTAGTCGGTCAGCACCCGCATGACTTCGGCTTCGCCCGAGATCGGCCGGGTATGGCTCGGCACGAGGTGGGCGGGCCGCAGCGCACGCATCGCGTCGAGGCTGGCGATCCAGCGGCGCACGTCGCGGTAGGGCGTCCCGCGGATCGCGTACAGGTTGGGGAACGAGCGGTACAGGTTGTCGGCCGGCAGCAGCACGCGCGACTCGGGCAGCCACACGAAGAGCTGGTCCTCGGTCTCGCCGGGCGCGTGGCGCAGCTCGAGCCGCACGCCGGCGACCTCGAGGTCGAGCGATTCGGCGAACGTGCGCGTCGGACGCAGCAGCGCGATCCGGTTGCGGCCTTCGACGTAGTCCAGCCTGGGGCCGATGCCGGCGTTCGGCACCGCGGCGGGCGGCAGGTGCGTGCCGAACTGCCGCATGCTGCGCGGATAGATCGTGGGCGACACCACGTCCATCACCTCGTCGAGCAGCGCGTCGGTGCGCCGGTGCGCGATCACCTCGACCGGGCGGCCCTCGGCGAACACCGACGCGCCGAAGGTGTGGTCGGGGTGGAAGTGCGTGTAGACGATCGTGCGGACCGGCTTGTCGGTGACGCCGCGGAACAGCGCGAGCACCTTCGTCGCGGCCTCGGCGCTCTCCATCGTGTCGACGACGATGGCGCCGTCGGTGCCCTCGATCAGGATCGAGTTGGCCAGGCCCTCGCCGATCGCGACGTGCACGCCGCCGACGACGTTGATCAGGGCCGGCTCGAACTCGCGCGAGTGCGCGCGCAGGCGTGCCAGCGCCGGGTGCTCCACCCCCGCATCGGGCTGGACCGCGGCGGGGGACGGGGGCTGCGGACGCGGACCGCGATCGCGATGCGGCCAGCCGAGCAGCGAGGCGACCGCCGCGATCACCGCGGCCGCGCCGAGCAGCAGTGCGCCCGCCCGGGCGAGGCCGGGGGCGATTCGGGGCGTGCGCAGGCGGCGGGGGCTCATCGTCGGTGGCGTGACGGCGCCGAGTATAGGCCCGCCGGGAGGCCGCCCCCGTTCCGGACGGGCCAGGATCCGGGACGGCATCCGTCGGAGGCCGGGCCGGCCGCTCCGGGATTGCCGCTATCATCGATCGATCCACTAGGAGCCCTCCGAGATGAACCTGTCCGACCTCCGCCCGATGATCGACGCCAAGTGGGACGAGGACCTCGTGCCCCGTCTCGTGGAGTACGTGCGGCTGCCCGCCAAGTCGCCGTCGTTCGACGCGAGCTGGGCCGAGCACGGCCACATCGCCGCCGCCGTCGAGGCGGCCGCGGCCTGGGCGCGGGCGCAGCCCATCGCGGGCCTGAAGGTCGAGGTGATCTCGATCGAAGGCCGCACGCCGTGCATCTTCTTCGACGTGCCGGCCACGAACGGCCTCGGCGAGGACCGCACGGTGCTGTTCTACGGCCATCTCGACAAGCAGCCCGAGATGACCGGCTGGCGCGAGGACCTCGGTCCCTGGAAGCCGGTGATCGAGAACGGCCGCCTCTACGGGCGGGGCGCCGCCGACGACGGCTATGCGCTGTATGCGGCGCTGACCGTGATCCAGGCACTGGTCGCCGGCCAGGTCGCCCGCCCGCGCTGCGTCGGCCTGATCGAGACCTGCGAGGAGAGCGGCAGCCCCGACCTGCCCGACTACCTCGCGCGGCTCGCGCCGCGCTTCGGCCAGGTGCAGCTCGTCGCGGGTCTGGACTCGGGCTGCGGCAACTACGAGCAGCTCTGGGTCACCACCTCGCTGCGCGGGCTGGTGGGCGGGGTGCTGACCGTCGAGGTGCTGCAGGAGGGCGTGCACTCGGGCACCGCGAGCGGCCTCGTGCCCTCGTCGTTCCGCATCGCCCGCAAGCTCCTGAACCGGCTCGACGACGTCGACACCGGCCGCCTGCTGCCCGAGGGGCTGCATGCCCCGATCCCGCAGGAGCGCATCGAGCAGGCGCACGCCGCCGGTGCGATCCTCGGCGACATCGTCTGGAAGCAGTTTCCCTGGGTCGGCTGCAACCACGGCCCGGACGCGCACGCGCATGCCATGCCCACGACCACCGATCCGGTCGAGGCCATCCTGAACCGGACCTGGCGGCCCGCGCTGTCGGTCACCGGCGCGGAGCACCTGCCCGGCATCGCGTCCGCCGGCAACGTGCTGCGCCCGAAGACTTCGCTGAAGCTGTCGCTGCGGCTGCCGCCCACCGTCGACGGCGAGCGCGCCGCGGCGCTCATGAAGCGCGTGCTCGAGGCCGACCCGCCGTACAACGCGCGGGTGAGCTTCTCCGACGCGCACGGCGCCACCGGCTGGAACGCTCCGCCGACCGCGCCGTGGCTCAAGACGGCGGCCGATGCGGCGTCCATGGCCGCCTGGGGGCGGCCGGCGGCATGGATCGGCGAGGGCGGGACGATCCCGTTCATGAACATGCTCGGCGAGAAGTTCCCCGACGCGCAGTTCCTCATCACCGGCGTGCTCGGACCGCAGTCCAACGCGCACGGTCCGAACGAGTTCCTGCACATCGACGCGGGCAAGCGTCTCACCGCCGCCGTCGCGGGCGTCGTCGCGTCGGTGCGCTGAGCGCCCTGGCGCGCCGCTAGGCGGCGCGCCGCGTCCGTCCGCGCCGCCCGCCGTCAGGCGGCGCGCCGCGTCCGTCCGCGCGCGGCCGCGCGGCGACCCGAGCCGTCGATCGACCGGGGCGGTCCGCCCGCGCCGGTCCGTCTGTCCGGGCGCGGTCGCGGCGCTAGCATCGTTCGCGGGTCATTCCGGCCCGGATGCCCGATGACCGCTTCGACCGTCCCCTCCGATGCACGTCCCGGTGCGAGCCAGCGGCTCGCCGGCGGTGCGTTCTGGTCGTTCATGCGCCGGACCGTCGTGGCGGCCGCGGCCGTCGACGTCGCGTTCTTCGTGCTGTTCTGGCTGCTCGACTCGCCGCTGCTCCAGTGGATGAACGTGGTCAGCGTCGGGCTCTACGGCGCGGCCTATGCGCTGCTGGCACGGCGGCGCAACCGGCTCGCGGTCGCTCTGGTCCGGCTCGAGGTCCTCGGTCATGCGACGGTCGGCACGCTGGCGCTCGGCTGGTCGAGCGGCTTCCACTACTACCTGCTGCTGTTCGTGCCGGCGATCTCGGCGAGCATCGCCCGGCCGCGCGATGCCGTCGTGCCGATGGGCCTGACCTTCCTCGCCTACGTCGGGCTCGAACGCATGGCGGCGATGACCGGACCCTGGGCGCCGGTCGGCGATGCCGGCCTGGCGGTGGTCCATTCGGTGAATGCCGCGATCGTCTTCGGCCTGCTCGCCGGCCTCACGCTGTTCTACGTCGGAAAGGTCCGCGAGGCCGAGCGCAGGCTCGAGTTCCTCGCCACCCGCGACCCGCTGACACGACTCTCCAACCGGCGGCACTTCGGCGCCGAGGCGGATCACGTCCTCTCGCGCGGGATCCCCGAAGGGCGCCGCTTCGCGCTGCTGCTCGCGGACATCGACCGGTTCAAGCAGATCAACGACACCTGGGGGCACGCGGCCGGCGACCAGGTGCTCGCCGACGTGGCGGCGCACCTCGTCGACGTGGCAGGCAGCGAGGCGCTGGTCGCCCGGTGGGGCGGCGAGGAGTTCCTCGTGCTGCTGCCGGATGCCGACGAGGCGGCAGGGGCCCGCGTCGGCGAGCGCCTGCGTGCGGCGCTGGCGAGCGGGCCGCTGCGGCCCGCGCCCGCGGCCCCGCCGGTCACCGTGTCGGTCGGCATCGCCGGGATCGGTCGGGACGAGACGCTTGCGGCGGCGATCGACCGGGCCGACCGCGCGATGTACCGGAGCAAGACCGGAGGTCGGGACGCGGTGAGCGTCGCGTCCTCGCCCGTATCCGCGCCCGTCACGGCCTGAGCGCGGCGGGCTACCGGATGCGCCGGCTGATCCCGGTCAGGCGCTCCATGACGACGATGAGCACCAGCGTGACGCCGATCAGCACGCTCGAGACCGCGGCGATCGTCACGTCGAGCTTGCCCTCGAGGTCGGCCCACATGCGGATCGGCAGCATGTCGGTGTTCGCGTCGCGCAGGAACAGCGAGACCGGCACGTTGTCGAAGGACGACATGAACGCGATGAACGCGCCCGCCGCGACGCCGGGCGCGATCAGCGGCAGCGTCACGCGCCGGAACGTGTAGAGGCGGCTCGCGCCCAGGCTCTCCGAGCTCTCGAGCAGGGCACCCGGCAGCTGCGCGAGCGCAGCCACGGTGGTGCGCACCACGTACGGCACGCACACCACGGTGTGCCCGATCACCAGCGTCGTCATCGAGACCTGCAGTCCGAGCCGCGAGAAGTAGATCAGTGCGGACAGGCCGAAGGCGAGGGCGGGCAGCACGAGCGGCGACATGAACAGCGAGTCGAGCACGCGCGCCGTCCAGGTGGGCGAACGCGCGATGCCCATCGCGCCGCCGACCCCGAGCACCACCGACAGCACGGTGGTCGCTGCGGCGACCTTCAGGCTGTTGCCGGCCGCGAAGTGGAGCTGCCACGCATCGAGCAGGGCCTGGTACCACTGCAGCGAATAGCCCGGTGGCGGGAAGCGCAGCGAGTAGCCGCTGGTGAACGAGACGACGACCACGATCACCGTCGGCGCGAGCAGGAGCGCGATCGCACAGACGGCCAGGCCCCAGAGCACGCCGTGCAGCGCGAGGGTCTGGGAATCGATGCGGCGTCGGGCCATGGCGCGCGGCGTCCGTTCAGGCGGGTGCGAGGCCGCGCGACAGGCGACCCAGCGCATTGAACAGCGACACGCAGAGCAGCACCGCGACCAGGAACAGGATCGAGATCGCCGCGGCGTAGGGCCAGTTCTGCAGTGTCGAGGCCTGCTGGTACAGGTACATCGGCATGAACAGCATCTGCCCGCCCCCGACCAGTGACTGGGTGATGAAGGCGGTGATCGCCGCCGCGTACGTCAGCAGGCAGCCGGCCAGGATGCCGGGCAGCGCCAGCGGCACGGTCACGCGCCGGAACGTGGTCCACGCACCCGCGCCGAGCGCCGCGGAGGCGTCCTGCAGGTTGGGGTCGAGCTTCTGGAGCGCGGTGATCAGCGGCAGCGTCATCAGGGGCAGCTGCACGTTGGCGAGCGCGACCACCAGTCCGCCGTCGGTGTAGAGCAGCTTGAGCGGCGCGTCGATCCAGCCGACCGCGGCCAGCACCGAGTTGACGATGCCCTGCCGGCCGAGGATCACGATCCACGCGAAGGTGCGCACCACCACGCTGGTGAGCAGCGGCAGCACGATGACGACGATCAGCGCGGTCTGCAGCCAGCGCGGGCAGCGCACGAACGCCCAGGCCAGCGCGAAGCCGATCACCAGGCACAGCGCGGTGACCTTGACGCCGAGCCACAGCGTCGATCCGAGCACGCGCCAGGTGAAGGCATCGCCCAGCAGCTTGTGCCACTGGGCGAGCCCCATCCGGGTCATCTGCGTGTCGTCGAACAGGCTGACCATGCCGAGCAGCAGCAGCGGCGCGACGAAGAACAGCACCGAGAACAGCGTCAGCGGCAGCGCCAGGCGAAGGGGCGACGCGCCGCGACCCGCGACGCCGGACGCGGCCTGCCCCATGTCAGACGCGGATCTCGCGGTTGAAGCGCTCGATCCAGGACGCGCGCTGCTCGTTGATCTTCTTCCAGTCCTGGAACACGAAGCTCTTCTTGAGATCGGCGTGGTCGCGGGCCAGCACCTTCTGGATATCGCCTTCCATCGCGACCTTGGTGTTGGTCGGGACGATCAGGTAGGGGCTCTTCATCAGCCGGGACTGCACCTCGGGCGACATCGCCGACTCGATCAGCGCGGCGGCCAGCGCCTTGTTCGGCGAGTTCTTGACGACGTGCGCGGTCGTCTTGAAGGCGATCGTGCCCTCCTTGGGCTTGACGAACTCGACCGGCACGCCGCGCGCCTTGAGGATCTGGATCGCGTTGAAGTTGCCCGGGCTGATGTCGATCTGACCCTGCTGGAACAGCGTGGCGAGCGCCCCCGGGTTGGCCGCGACCGCGGCGAGGCTAGGCTTGAGTTCCTGGATCGCCTTGAAGCCGGGCTCGACGTTCGATTCGGAGCCGCCGCGCATCTTCGAGACCTCGACGAGCCAGCCGGTGCCGAGCGTCGAGTTCAGGTTGGTGATGCCGACGCGGCCCTTGTACTCGGGCTTCCAGAGATCCGCCCAGGAGGTGGGCGGCGTCTTGATCTTCTCGGGGTTGTACGTCAGGCCGACCGCCTGGAAGAAGATCGCCGGGCCCATCGGATCCTGCGCCTCGGCGATGAGGTCCTTGTAGTGCTTGCTGGAGGCGACGGGGAACGGATCGACCAGGTCCTGGCCGATCGCGACCAGGGCCGGACCCGGGTCGTGCAGCATCACGTCGATCGGGGGCGCGTTGCGGGCGGCGGTGACCTTCGCGATCTGGTCGACCGACAGCAACGGGTCGAGCGTCATCTCGGCGTTGTTGTTGTTGCGGCGGAAGTGCGGCACCAGCACGTCCCGGTGCGCCTCCTCCCAGCTCCCCGTGAAGGTGGCGAAGACCAGGCGTCGGGCCTGCGCGTGGGACAGGGCGGGGAAGAGCTGCAGCGCGCCCAGCGTGAGGGCGGCTGAGAGTGCATCGCGTCGGTTGGGCATCGTGGGTCTCGCTTCGCGGGGGGAGGGTGGGAACGTCGTCGGGTGAAAGGGGGGCGGACCGCTGACGGACGGCTCAGGGCGCGGGGAAGAGGGACACGGCGTCGGGCGTCACCGGCGCGAGCCGCACCGCGGTGCCCGGGGCACGGGGTTCGAGGCCGGGGCGGCGCGGCTCGGCGAGCTTCAGGCGGCGGCCGTCGGCGGCGACGATCTCGTGCACGACGATCGCCCCGAGCGGCATGCCGATCTCGACGGTGCCGCCCAGGCCGGTGTCGGCCTCGACGATCCGAAGGTTCTCGGGCCGCACGCAGGCGACGACCTCGGCGCCGATCGCGACCGGCATCGACGGCGCGCGTGCCTCGAGCCGCAGGCCGCCGGCGAGTTCCACGCTCGCGCGCGCGCCGTCGACCGATCGCAGCGTGCCGCGTACCGCGTTGACGCTGCCGACGAAGCTGTTGACGAAGAGCGTCGCCGGCCGGTCGTAGATCGCCGACGGCGTGTCGAACTGCTCGAGCCGGCCGCGGTTCAGCACCGCCACGCGGTCGGCCATGCTCAGCGCCTCTTCCTGGTCGTGCGTGACGATGATCGCGGTGATGCCCGCGGCGCGCTGGATGCGCTTGATCTCGATCTGCATGTCGAGGCGCAGATTCTTGTCGAGGGCGGCGAACGGCTCGTCGAGCAGCAGGATGCGCGGCTGCACGGCGAGCGCGCGGGCGAGCGCGACGCGCTGCTGCTGACCGCCCGACAGCTCGCGGGGCAGGCGCGCGGCGAGGGCCCCCATCTGCACGAGCTCGAGCATCTCGTTCGTGCGGGCGCGCTGGGCCGCACGGTCGACGCCGCGGGCGGCGAGCCCGTAGGCGACGTTGTCGGCGACGCTCAGGTGCGGGAACAGCGCGTAGTTCTGGAAGACGATGCCGACCTCGCGCTCGCGCGGAACCAGTGCATCGACGCAGCGCTCGCCGATGACGACGCGTCCGGAGGTCTGCGCGATGAAGCCGGCGACGATCCGCAGCAGCGTCGTCTTGCCGCAGCCGCTCGGTCCGAGCAGCGCCACCAGCTCGCCCGGCTCGATGTCGAGCGACACCCGGTCGACGGCGGTCGAACCGGCGTACCGGTGGACCACGTCCTCGAGGGTCAGGCGTTGGGGCTGGTTCATCGGGCGCTCCGCATCGCCCCGTCGAAGCACGAGCCGTGCCATCGGCCGATGCGGCCTGTATACGAGCGTCCGCCCCGATTGTCGGCAATCCGGCCGGTGCTTGTAGACAGGATCGGGGCGTGCGCTGCACGACGCGGGTGCGCCGCGGGCGCGCGGCGCGCCACCGCGGTGCGCGTCCGCGCGCGCCGGCCGCGGATCAGCCGGGCGTGCGCTTCGCCACGAGAGTGAGAATGTCGTAAGAGGCGACCAGCGCGCCGTCCTGGTTCGTGACCTGCACGTCCCACGCGACGACGCCCTGTCCGGGTCCGTCGCCCTTGGCGGGCCGATCGGTCTTGCGCTTGCAGGTCAGTCGGGCCTGGATGGTGTCGCCGATGCCGACCGGCTTGACGAAGCGCAGGGTGTCGAGCCCGTAGTTCGCGAGGACCGGGCCGGGCGAGGGCCACACGAACAGTCCGGCCGCCGCGGACAGCACGAAGTAGCCGTGCGCGATGCGCTTGCCGAACGCGCTCGCGCGGGCCGCGGGCTCGTCGAAGTGCATGTAGAAGTAGTCGCCCGACAGGCCGCCGAACATCACGATGTCGGCCTCGCTCACCGTCCGCCGGTGCGTCAGCAGCGAATCGCCGACCGCGATGTCCTCGAAGTGCTTGCGGAACGGATGGATGTCCGACTCGGTGACCTTCGCGCCGCGCACGTACTCGCCGGTGATCGCGGTGAGCATCGTCGGCGAGCCCTGCACCGCGGCCCGCTGCAGGTAGTGCGTGACGGCGCGCAGGCCGCCGAGCTCCTCGCCGCCGCCGGCGCGTCCGGGGCCCCCGTGCTTCAGGCCGGGCAAGGGCGAGCCGTGACCGGTGGATTCGGCGGCGGATTCCGCATCGAGCACGTGCAGGCGGCCGTGCCAGGCCGCGAGCCGGGGGACCGCCTGCGCGGCGATCTCGGTCGACGCGGTCACCAGCGTGGCGACGAGGCTGCCGCGTCCGCGGGCGGCGAGCTCGATCGCGTCGTCGAGGCCGTCGTACGGCATCAGCGTCGCGACCGGGCCGAAGGCCTCGACCTCGTGCACCGACGCCGTCTCGCGCGGCCGGGCGCACAGCAGCAGCGTCGGCGCGAAGAACGCGCCGTCCGCGATGCGCTCACCGCGCGGCGCGAAGCCGTCCGCGGCGCCGAACACCGTCTCGCAGTCGCGCCCGAGCGCGGCCACGCGGTCGGCCACGTCGGCCTGCTGCGCGCGCGAGGCGAGCGCCCCCATCTGCACGCCCTCGAGCGCGGGGTCGCCGACGACGACTGCGGCGAGCCGCTCGCGCAGCGCCGTCGCGACCGCATCGAGGCGCTCGCGCGGCACGATGGCACGCCGGATCGCCGTGCATTTCTGCCCGGCCTTCGCCGACATCTCGCGCACCACCTCGTCGACGAAGAGTCCGAACTCGATGCTGCCGGGCGCCACGTCCGGGCCGAGGATGGCCGCGTTGAGCGAGTCCGCCTCCGCGTTGAACGGCACCGAGCAGCGCACCAGGTTCGGATGCGAGCGCAGCCGTGCGGCGGTGTCCGCCGAGCCGGTGAAGGTGACGACGTCCTGGCCGTCGAGCCGCTCGAGCAGGTCGCCGACGCCGCCGACCACCAGCTGCAGCGCGCCCGGGGGAAGCAGTCCGGTCGCCTCGATCTCGCGGACCAGCGCGCAGGTCAGGTAGGCGGTGGCGGTCGCCGGCTTCGCGATGCACGGCATGCCGGCGATGAAGGCCGGCGCGAACTTCTCGAGCAGGCCCCAGACCGGGAAGTTGAACGCGTTGACGTGGACCGCGACGCCGCGCCTCGGCACCAGCACGTGGGTGCCGGCGAAGGTGTTGCGCTTGCCGAGCGAGCTCGGCGCGCCTTCGTGCAGGAGGTTGCCCGAGGGCAGTTCGGCGGCGGCGAGCGACGCGTAGGCGATCAGGGTCCCGATGCCGCCTTCGATGTCGACCCAGCCGTCGCGGCGCGTGGCGCCCGTCCAGGCCGAGATCTCGTAGAGGGCCTCCTTGCGCTCGGACAGGCGCTTGGCGAGCGCCCGCAGGATCGACGCGCGGCGCTGGAAGTCGATCGCCAGCAGGCCCCGCAGCCCGTCGCCGCGGGCGAAGGCGAGCGCCTCGCCGAAGTCGGGCTGTTCGCGGTGGGTGAACGCGACGACGTCGCCGGTGATCGCGTGCGCCAGCGGCGTCGCGGCGGTCTCGCCGATCCATCGTCCGGCGAGGTGGCTGCGCAGGATCTCGGGCATGGGAAGCCTCCGGTCAGGGGGCGCGCCAGCCGGGCGCGTCCCGGTCGAGCAGGCGCTTGGTCGCCTCGAAGAAGAGATCGGACTGCTGGCGCTCGCCCTCGATCTGGGCGGCGACCGTGGTGCAGATCGCCTCCGGCACGCGGCGCAGCGGCCGGCCCCCGGCGGCCTGCACCGCGATCACCTGGTGCATGCAGGCGCGCTCGAGGTAGTACAGGTCGTCGAACGCCCAGGGGAGGGAGCGTCCGACCACGGTGACGCCGTGGCTCGCCATGAACATCACGTCGCGCCCGCCGTCGAGCTGGGCGGCGATGCGATCGCCCTCGGCGGTGTCGAGCGCCAGGCCGTTGTAGTCGTCGTCGTACGCGACGCGGCCGTGGAAGCGCAGCGCGCCCTGACCGCACCACTCGAGCCGACCGCCGTCTACGAGGGTCAGCGCGGTCGCGTACGGCATGTGGGTGTGCAGCACGGCCTTCGCGTGCCGATGCCGGCGGTGGATCCGGCTGTGGATGAAGAACGCGGTGGGCTCGAGCGGATGGCGGCCTTCGAGCACGCGGCCCTCGCCGTCGATGAGCAGCATGTCGCCGGCGGTGACCTCCGACCAGTGCAACCCCTGCGGGTTGATCAGGTAGCGGTCCTCGCCCACCTCCAGGCTGAAGTGGTTGCAGACGCCTTCGTTCAGCCCGTGGTGGGCGGCCCCGCGCAAGGCGGCGGCGAGGTCGACGCGCAGGGCGTCGAGGTTCGGTCGGTCCATGTCGGCTCCCTGGGAGCCGGGCAGTATGCCTCGCTCCGGCGCGCCGTGCATCGCGCATCGTGGCAGAATCGGGCAGGCTTCCCGCACGTGGCGGGAGGCCCCTCCTACCGATGAGCGCGCTCCTGCCGAACCACCCCGCCACAGAGCCGCCGCCCGAGGCCGTCGCCGAGACGGCCCCCGTCGTGCCCGCGGTCGCAGCCCCGGTCGCGGCCGTGCGGGCCAGCGTGCCGGCCCCGGCCCTGGCCCCGGCGCGGCCGTCGGCCCGCCCTGCGCCGCTCGCCTCGGCGCTCGATGCGCTCGGCGTGATGCTGCTGCACGTATCGCTCGACGGTCGGGTGCTCGCCTGGAGTCGGGCGGCCCGCGAGCGGCTCGGCTGGGACGGCGGCGTGCGTGGCGAACGGCTCGATCAGGCGCTGTCGGCCGCGAGCGCCGGCGCGCTGGCCCGGCGCGTCGCCGCCGAGGGACCGGTCTCGTGGGAGGCGGCCTGGGGCTGCGCGGACGGCTCGCGGGTGCGGGTGAAGGTCGCGGTCGAACTCGAGATCCACGCCGACGGACAGCGGCTGCTGTGCGTCGCCACGCCGCTGCCCGACGCGATGCCCGCGCGCGCCGAGATCGACCTGCTGCGCCGCTGGCACGACGCGTTCTTCACCCGGTCTCCGCTGCCGTCGTGCGTGCAGGGCGCCGACCTGCGGATCATCGCCGTCAATCCGGCCTACTGCGCGATGATGGGCTACGAGCCCTCCGAGCTGATCGGCCGCGACCCGGTGTTCATGGTCGCCCCCGAGCACCTCGAGGACGCCCTGCGGATGCGCGCCGATACCGGCCAGTGGGCCCGGCTGGCCGCCGAGGGCACCGCCCGCACGATCGAACGCCGCTACGTCCGGCGCGACGGCACCGCGCTGCTGCTGCGGCTGCGTGTCCGGGTCACGGCGGACCCGCGCGGCGGCTACTGGATCTGCTCGCTGACCGAGGACCTCACCGCCGATCGCCTGCGGGTCGACGAGGTCATCCGGGACAACGAGATGTTCCGGCTGCTGTTCGAGGAGTCGCCGTCGCCGAAGTCGATCCAGGATGCGAACTTCCGCATGCTGAAGGTCAACCGGTCGTACTGCGAGATGTTCGGCTACCGGCCCGAGGATCTCATCGGCCGCGACCCGATCGAGTGGATGGCGCCGGAGGACCGCGAGATGATCGTCGAGCAGCGCCAGCGGGCGCTGCGCGGCGAGCACCTGCCGCTGACGCTGACCCGGCGCATCCTGCAGCGCGACGGCACCGTGCGCATCTGCAGGCTGATGCGGCACACGACGCACGCCTCCGACGGTTCGCGCATCGAGCTGATCACGCTGCACGACGAGACCGAGGAGATCCGCATGCAGCAGCGGCTCCGCGCCTACTGGCAGCGCTTCGAGCGCTTCTTCGAGCAGGCGCCGGTCGGACTGATGATCTCCGACGCCGGCGGCCGCGTCGCGCTGGTCAACCGGACGCTCGAGGACATCGTCGGACGCTCCCGAGACCGGCTGATCGGCATGCCCGACGCCCTCGGCGAGGCCCGCTTCGAGGCCAACGGGCGCGGCGCGCGGCAGCGGACGATCTGGGCGCGCGACGACGGCTCGACGCGCTGGATCGACCGCATCGACCGCGAGCTCGAGGACCTCGACGGCCGACCGATGCGCCTGACGGTCGTGCACGACGTCACGCGCGAGCGCACGCTGCGCGACGAGCTGATCGAGACCGAGGAGCGGTTCCGCCAGTTCGCCGAGCTGGTCGACGACGCGATCTTCGTCGCCCAGCCGGGGCTGGCGACGGTGCACTACGTGAACGGCCGCTTCGAGGCCGTCTGGGGCACGCCGCTGGCCGACCTGGTCGCGCGGCCGCTCGCGCTGTTCGACAACGTGCTGCCCGAGCACCGGGGCGAGCTGGCCGCGATGTTCGATGCGCAGGCGCCCGGTCACGCGAACGAGACGGTGATCCGCCTGCAGCCGCCGGGGCAGGGCGTGCGCGCGATCCGGCTGCGGGTCTTCGGCCGTGCCGCCGCCCCTGCCACGGCCCACGGCGAGGGCCCGTCCGGCGTCGACGAAGGTTGGCGCCCCACCGACGGCGCGGGCGGGCCCGGCGCCGATCGCCTGTTCGCGGTGGCCGAGGACGTCACCGAGACGCTGCGTCTCGAGCAGGCCCGGCTCGAGGATGCGATCAAGCAGCGCGACATGCTGGTCCGCGAGGTCCATCACCGCATCAAGAACAACCTGCAGGGCGTGGCCGGGCTGCTCCAGCAGAGCGCCTCGAGCCGGCCCGAGCTGGCCGAATCGCTGGTCGAGGTCGTGGGCCGGATCCAGGCGATCGCCCAGGTGCACGGGCTGCAGGTGAGCGACGGCGAAGCGCTCGTCGCCCGCCGCGTCATCTGCGCGGTCTTCGAGAACCTGGGCCGCACCTTCGGCATCGCGATGCCGGTGACCGTCGACGACGACGCCATCGACCGATGGCTGCTGCCCGAGCAGGAGGCGGTGCCGCTCGCGCTGGTCGTCAACGAGCTGGGCACCAATGCCATCAAGCACCGCAAGGCGGGCTCGCCGGTGACGGTGCGGCTCGGCACCCTCGAGGACGGCATCGCGCTCGAGATCACCAGCTCCGGCACCCTGCCCGAAGGCTTCGACTTCGCGCGTCTCGGCCCCTCGCCCTCGGGGCTGGGGCTGGTCAAGGCGCTGCTGCCCCGGCGCGGCGCCCGGCTCGATCTCGCCCAGAACGGCGAGCGCGTCACCGCGCGCGCCGAACTCACCCGTCCTTCGCTGCGCGAGCGCGGCCAGGACACCGCCGAACCGATCTTCCCGAGGCCCCGATGAGCGACGTCCGCGCGACGATCCTGGTGTGCGACGACGACCGTCTGGTGCTGGCGACCCTCGTGCACGGCCTGAAGAGCGCAGGCTACGACGTGGTCGAGGCCGACAACGGCGACGACGCGATCCTGCTGGCCCGCGAGCGGCGCCCCGATCTCGCGCTGCTCGACATGCGCATGAACGGCAAGACCGGACTCGACGTGGCGGCCTACCTGCGCGACCACGTCGGCACGCCGTTCATGTTCCTGTCCGCCTTCAACGACGAACGGATCGTCCGCCAGGCCGTCGAGTTCGGCGCGCTCGCCTATCTGGTCAAGCCGCTCGACGTCCGCCAGATCGTCCCGGCGGTGGAGTCCGCGCTGGCGCGCTCCGGGTCGCGCGGCGCACCGACGGACGTCGTCGACGCGCCGGCCCCCGAGCCGGAGGCCGTCCCGACGCCGCCGGTCTCGGATGCGTTCGGCGCCGCGGTCGACCTGATCGAGCGCGCCCGGAGCGCCAACGGCGAGCACTCGCCGGAGGCGGTCGCGATCGGCATCCTCATGGAACGCCATCGCCTGTCGCCGGTGGCCGCACGCAGGATGCTGGCCTCGATGGCGGCCGGGCGCGGCCGGTCCGAGAGCGCGCTGGGCGCCGAGATCGTCGCCGCGGCCACGCTGCTCAGCGGGCCGCTTTCTCCCACAGCGTGAAGTAGAAGCGGCTGCCGCGGCCCGGCTCGGATTCGGCCCACACCCGGCCGCCGTGGCGCCGGACGATGCGCTGCACCGTCGCCAGGCCGACGCCGGTGCCGGGGAACTCGCTGGAACTGTGCAACCGCTGGAACACGCCGAACAGCCGGTCGGCGAAGCGCATGTCGAAGCCCTCGCCGTTGTCCGCCACGCAGTAGACGGCGTCGGGGCCGACGCCGCTGCAGCCGAACTCGATCTGCGCGTCCGGCCGCTTGGAGGTGTACTTCCAGGCGTTGCCCAGCAGGTTCTCGAGCATCACCCGCAGCAGCGTCCGGTCGCCTTCGACGAGCAGCCCGGGCTGGACCCGCACCGTGGCGCGGCGCGCCGAGTCGCCGCCTCGCAGCTCCTCGGCGATGGTGTCCGCCAGTCGGGAGAGGTCGACCTGCTCGGGCACGATCGGCTGGCCCGACAGCCGTGACAGCCCGAGCAGCGCATCGATCATCTGCGTCATGCGCGAGGCGGCGCTCAGGATGCGCTGCAGGTGGTCGTGGCCGATGCGGTCGAGCCGATCGTCGTAGTCCTCCTGCAGGATCCGCGCGAATCCTTCGACGACCCGGATCGGCGCCCTGAGGTCGTGCGACACGGTGTAGGTGAACGACTCGAGCTCCTTGGCGGTCACCTCCAGCTCGAGCGAGCGCTCGCGCATCTTGCTGCGCAGGCGCTCGATCGCGCGGCCATCCTGCTGCAGCCGCTCCTGGTCGGCCGAGCGGTCGTGCATCAGCAGGGCCGCGCAGGGCCGCAGCGCGCTCTCGCCCGGCAGGGGTTCGAGCCGCAGCTCGACCGAGCGGGTCTCGCCGTACTTGCGCGCCACGTCGACGTGCATCCGCGCGTCGCGCCGCGCGCGCAGCGACTGCTCGAGCCCGGCGACCGCGCTCTGCGAATCGGGTCCGAACAGCGCGCGGCACGGGACCTGGCGCAGCTCGCGTTCGGTGCGGTCGAACAGCCGGCAGGCGGCGGCGTTGGCCCAGATCACGTGCCAGTCCGGGGTGCTGCCGGTGCCCGCCTCGATCCAGACGACCGGCTCGGCCGCGGCGAGCAGCGCGGCGACCGCGAGCCGGCGGGCCCGGTCGGCGACCGTCTCGGCGCCGGCGTCGCGCGACAGGCCGGCGTAGCCGACGAAGCGGCCGGAGGCATCGAAGCGCGGCACGCCGCTGTCGATCGCCACGCGGACGCGGCCCGCCGGGTCGACCCACACCCAGGCCAGGTCCGCGAACGGCTCGCGTTGCGCGACCGTGCGCTGGTGGGCCGCCCAGTCGGGCGCGTCGAGGGGGGTCGCGCCGCCGTCCCAGCGACATGCCCCGAGCCGAAGCCGCAACGGCGAGCCGGCGACGCCCTCGTCGACGCGGGTCAGGACCCCGTGCTCGTCCTGCTCCCAGTACACGTCGCGGGTGAGTCGGCGAAAGACATCCAGCTCGCTGGTCGGCCGCATCCCGGCCGTCGGCGAGGGACCGGCTGGCGGGCGGTGAGCGGAGGGGAGGCCGGAGAGTGGGCCGGAGAGGGGGCCGGAGGGGAGGCCGGAGAGGGGGCCGGAAGGGGAGCCGGGGAGGGGCGCCTCGGTCGGCAGGGGCTGCGCGGCGTCGCGTTCGGGGGCAGCGACCCGGCGACCCGAAGCCAGCAGTCTGCGCGCCGCGACCAGTCCGAGCCCACCGAGCGCCGCCACCGTGGCCGCGATGACCGCCAGCGGCACGCCGACGTCGCCGGCACCCGACTGCCCGGCCCAGGCGCCGAACCCGGGCAGGACGGTGCCCACGACAGCGACGGCCGCCACCGCGCCGTTCGCGGTCGTGCGGCGCCGGCGTCGTCCGCGGTCGGACACGATGCGGTGGGAGGGCTGGGTCATGCGGCTCGGGAACGGCCCAACCTTACCCGAAATTCGCGGCCCGCACCCCTTCGGGCGCCACGCGCCGTCTGTCGGTCGGGAGCGTCCGCAGGCATCGAGATCGCGCCGGGGCGGCCGACAACCTGCTGGTCGACCCTCGTCCGCAGAACACGCCCCCCGCATGCCCGCTGCCGCCGCCTCGTTCCAGACCGATGCCGAACCCGAAGCCCGGGTGATCCTCGTCGACGACGATCCGATGGGCCTCCTGCTGACCGCCCGCGCCCTGCGCGAGCGTGGCTTCGAGGTCCTCGACTTCGATCGGCCGGGCGACGCGCTCACCGCGATCGCCGCCGGCGGCGTCGATTGCGTCATCGCGGACGTGCTGATGCCCGGCATGGACGGCTTCGAGTTCTGCCGGCGGGTCCGTTCCACCCGCGACGGCGAGGGCCTGCCGCTGCTGATGCTGACCTCGCTCGACGAGGACGAGGCCACGCGCCGCGCCTACGAGGCGGGTGCCTCCGACTACTGCATCAAGTCGATCAACTGGACGCTCCTGGTGCATCGCATCCGCCAGCTGCTGCACCTCGGTCGACTCGAGCGCGAGACGGGGCGCGGCCGAGCCGCGATCGGCCCCGTCACCCCGGCCGCGCCGGTCGGCGCGTTCGACTGGCAGCCCGCGGCGCGCCGGCTGCGCGGCAGCACCGACCTGTTCCGCCTGCTCGACTGGCGGGATCCCCCGGCGTCGATCCATGACCGCCACCTGCTGGCGCTGGCGTCGCCCGCGGATCGCCGCGCGCTGCGCCGGGCGATGGCCCGGATGCTGGACGGCGGGCCGGCGGTGCGGCGCGAGATCGAGGTGCGGACCCGCGGCGGGCGGCTGCGCCGGGTCCGCGTCGACGTCCATCAGGTCGTCAGCACCGTGGGCGGCGCACTGGAGGTGAGCGGCGCGGTGCACGACGTCACGCCGCGCGACGTCGCCGATGCGACCGTCTACCGCCTGACCCACTACGACGGCCTGACCGGGCTGCCCAACCGGACGTGGCTGCTCGAGCGCCTGCAGCGCCCCCGGCCGACCGGTTCGACCGGCCGGCTCGGGCTCGCGGTGCTGGACATCGACCGGTTCCGCCAGATCGGCGAGGCGCTCGGGCAGGAGGCCACCGACCGGCTGCTGGTGGAACTCGCGCAGCGCCTGCGGCGGCTGACGGCGTCGGGCAGCTCGGCACGCGACAGCGCGGGCTGGATCGACGCCGTGGTGAACCTTCGGGGCGATGCGTTCGCACTGCTGCTCGACGGTCTGGCGGACGCCGACTCCGCGCTCGCGATCGGGCGGCGTGCGGTCGAGGCGCTGCACGAGCCGTTCCGCATCGCGGCGCGCGAGCTGTTCCTGCGCGCATCGGTCGGCGTGCACCTGGGTGACGACGACGAGTCGGCCGCGCAGCGCATCGGCCATGCCGAGCTGGCTCGGCGCGCCGCGTCGGCCGCCGGCGGCAATGCCGCGCTCGCCTTCGATCCCTCGATGGCCGGCGCGGGCTTCGACCGGCTGGAGATGGAGCGCGACCTGCACTACGCGTTGGCCCGGCGCGAGATGTCGATGCACTTCCAGCCCCAGGTCGATGCCACCGACGGCCGCGTGATCGGCTTCGAGGCCCTGATGCGCTGGGTGCGCGGCGGCCAGACCCAGCCGGCCGGGACCTTCATCCCGCTGGCCGAGGAGACCGGGCTGGTCGTGCCGCTCGGGGAGTGGGCGATCGTCGAGTCCTGCGAGGCCCTGGCGGCGCTGCGCCGACGCGGCCATCGCGACTGCACGATGTCGGTGAACCTGTCGGCCCAGCAGCTGCGCACCGGTCAGCTGCCGCGGGTGATCAGCGCCGCCCTGCAGGCCAGCGGCGTGCCGGCCGGGTCCTTCGAGGTCGAGCTGACGGAGTCCGGGATGATGCGCGACGCCGAGGTGGCGGTCGCCGAGCTGACCGCGCTCCGGGCGCTCGGCGCCGGTCTCGCGGTCGACGACTTCGGCACCGGCTACTCGTCGCTCGCCTACCTGACGCGGCTGCCGCTCACCACGCTGAAGATCGACCGCTCCTTCGTGCAGGACATCGACCTGTCCGACCGCAGCCGCGCGGTGGCGCGCGCGATCGTCGCGCTCGGCGCGAACCTGCAGCTGCGCGTCGTCGCCGAAGGCGTCGAGACCGATTCCCAGCGCCGCACCCTCGTCGAGCTCGGCTGCACCCTTCAGCAGGGCTGGCTCTACGGCCGTGCGGTGCCGCTCGACGAGGCACTCGCGTTCGCCGACGCCCACCGGATCCCGGCGGGCGTCGCCATGACGGAAGGCGACGAATGAAGCTCTCCCAGCCGCTGTCCGCGCCCGTGCGCTCGGACAACCTCGCACTGTCCGCCACCGACGCCGCCCGCGCGGCGATCCGGCACCTGGCCGAGCGCAAGCTCGTGCCGACACCCGGCAACTACCGCAAGGCCTGGAGCGAGATCGGGGGGCCGTCCAGCGGTGCCGACGCCGAGCAGGTCGCGCAGGCCGCGGTCCGCCTGCTGACGCAGCGCGCCGAGCCCGGCGAGGGCACCTACGCGGGCCTGTCCGCGTCGGTGCGCGAGCAGCGCTGGACCGAGGCGCTGTCGGCGCTGCTGCAGATCGGCAAGCAGGCACCGCGGGGCCGCTGGGGCGCGCTGCTGGCGACGGTGGTCGAGGCGGCCGGCCGCTCGGGCCGCGAGTGGCCGATGGCGCGCCGGCTGGACGCGATGGTGGCCGCCGCGCACGAGAACGAGGCCAACGACGCGGCGCTGCGTGCGCAGCTCGAGCTGCTGCTGGTGCAGTGGCGGATGGATCCTCCGGTGGCGGACATGGCCGCGGCGCAGCCCGAGGCCGCGGTCGTCCGCCAGGCCCCGGCGGCGCCCCCGTCGCAGGCCACCCCCGAGCCGGGCGACGCGCAGACGCTCGCGGAAGCCGGGCGCGCCGCGCTGGTCCTGCAGCGCGATCTGGCGAAGACCCGCAAGGTGAACGCCGAGCTCGTCGAGATCGTCATGTCGCTGTGCGGCAGCTTCGAGGCGGTCGCCGAGGAAGGCAGCTGGATCCAGACGCAGGTGCAGACGGTGCGCGACTCGGTCCGCGACGGCGCGGACCGGCGAACGCTCGCTGCCGCGCGTTCGCTGCTGCAGCAGGCGCTCGTCACCCAGCAGTCCATCACCCGCAGCCGCCGCGACGCGGTGGCCGCGCTGCGCGACCTGCTGCCGCACCTGGTGCAGCAGATGACGCACCTGGGAACGCACACCGCCGAGTTCGGCGACACGCTGAGCGGGCACCTGGAGGCGATCTCGACGGCCGACTCGCTCGAGGGGATCGCCGAGCGGGTCCGCGGGCTCCTGGCCGATGCGAACGAGGTGCACCAGACCTTCGACGAGGCGCGCCGCGACCTCGACGAACGCTCCGAGCGCGCCCAGGCGCTGGAGAGCGAGGTCGAGCGACTGGAGCGGGAGCTCGCGCAGGCCAGCGAGCGGCTCCTCACCGACCACCTGACCCGCACCGCGAATCGGGCCGGGCTCGAGCGTGCCTTCGAGCGGGCGCTCCAAGCGTTGCGCGCCACCGGCGACCCGCTGGCGATCGCCCTGCTCGACATCGACGACTTCAAGAAGGTCAACGATGCGCTCGGCCACCAGGCCGGCGACGGGGCGCTGCGCCACCTCGCCGGTCTGCTGCAGGGCAAGGTGCGCCCGGGCGACACGGTCGCGCGCTACGGCGGGGAGGAGTTCGTGATCCTGCTGCCGGGCATGACCGACGTGCAGGCGCGCGAGCTGCTCGTGAGGGTGCAGCGCGAGCTGACCCGCGAGGTCTACCTGTTCGACGCGAAGCAGATCTTCATCACCTTCTCGGCCGGCACCACCCGCGTCGATCCGCAGGATTCGCTGGAGTCGGCGATCGGGCGGGCCGACGACGGGATGTACCAGGCGAAGAACGCCGGGAAGAACTGTGTCGCGATTGCTTGACCAGGGGTTTCGAGCCGCACCGCGGCGAGCCTGGTCAAGGGGCGCCGCATCCTTGCGGCGCACTGCTGCGTCGAGAACGGGAACCCGCCGAGAGGCGGCTGATCAGAACTCAATCGATCAGCCCATTCCTCAAGCAATAAGCCGTCAGATCCGCATTGGACTGCATCGACAGCTTCTCGAGCACGCGCGCGCGGTAGACCGAGACGGTCTTGGGCGACAGGCTCAGCTCGGCGGCGATGTCCGAGAGGCGCTGGCCGGCCGCGAGCCGGATCAGCGTCTGGAACTCCCGGTCGGAGAGCCGTTCGTGAGGCTTCTCGGAATCGTCGACGGACAGCCGCGTGGCGAGCGCCTCGGCGATCGCCGGCGTGATGTACTTGCGGCCGGCATGCAGCGTGCGGATCGCCGCGATGATCTGGGACGGGTCGGCCGACTTGTTCAGGTATCCCATCGCGCCGGCCTTGAGCGCCCGGATCGCGTACTGGTCCTCGGGGTACATGGTGAGGACCAGCACCCGGATGCGGGTGCTCTCCTCCGCCAGCGAGTGCAGCACGTCGAGGCCGCTGCGGCCGGGCAGGTTGATGTCCAGCAGCAGCACGTCGAACGCGGTCTCGCGCAGGAGCTGGCGCAGCTCGCCGTAGTCGCCGGCTTCGCCGACCACCCGGATGTCGCCGGCCTCGGTCAGGGAGTCCCGCAGGCCGCGCCGGATCAGCGCGTGGTCGTCGACGATCACCACATTGATCATGCGTCGGTCTCGTCAAGGAGTCGCGACGCCGCCTGCTGCGTCAGGGGGATCGTGAGCATCACCGCGCCGCGGCGCTCGCCGACGGCCACGTCGATCCAGCCATGCACCTGACGCACCCGCTCGGTCAGGCCGCGCAGCCCGAAGGAGCCCGGCTTGTCCATGTCGGCGGCCCGGATGCCGATGCCGTCGTCGCTGATCTCGAGCGACAGCATGTCGTCCTGCACCACGAGGTCGACCCGGGCCCGGCGGGCCTGCGCGTGCTTGGCGACGTTGGTGAGCGACTCCTGCGCGACGCGGTAGACGGTGATCGCGATCTGCTCGGTGACCTCGATGCGATCGCGGTTGGACGTGAGCTGCGTGTCGACGCCGGTGCGGCTGGAGAACTGCTGCACCAGGAAGTCGAGCGCGGCGACGATGCCCGCGTCGAGCGCCGGCGGACGCAGGTTGCGCATGATCCGCTGCACCGCGAGGACGGCCTGGTTCAGGGTGTCCAGCCCCTGACGCGCCCGTGCCCGCACCGATTCCTCGCCGTGCCGTTCGATCCAGGACAGGTCGAAGCGCAGCGCGGTGAGCATCCCGCCGACGTCGTCGTGGACCTCGCGGGCGATCGCGGCGCGCTCGTCCTCGACCGCCTGCTGCAGATGGTCGGTCAGGGCGCGCAGCCGCCGCTCGGACTCGGCCAGGGCCTGCTGGGCGGCACCCCGCTCGCGGCGGGCCGACGCCGCCGACAGCGCGTTGCGAAGTGCCGGCCCGAGCCGCGCCAGGCGGCCCTTGATCAGGTAGTCGTCGGCGCCGGCCTGCATGGCGGCCACCGCGGCCTCCTCGCCGATGGTGCCCGAGACGATGATGAACGGCAGGTCCGAGCCGGACGTACGGACGACCCGCAGCGCCTCGCCGCTGGAGAACCGCGGCAGGTGGTGGTCGGAGATGACGGCATCCCAGCTGCGGGAGGCGAGGGCGGCCCGCAGGCCGGCCTCGTCCTCGACACGGACGGAATCCGGGGCGAGTCGCTGGCGGCGCAGCGAGCGCAGGAGCAGCTCGTAGTCGAGCTCCGAATCCTCGACGACGAGCAGCCGGATGGGCTCGTCGGCGGCATCCGGACCGTCGGTCGGCTCGAGGGAATTGGTCGGATGCACCCGGTCTTATCCGCAGTTGGGGCGGCGGCTCGACCGCACAGAATCAGTTCCTGTGTGCGGGCTTGCTCGCAACGATGTTAGCACGCGAAGAATCATCCGATTCCTACGGCGATCAGGCGCGATGAGCGATCAAGAACCAGACGAAGTCAACGGGGCGGTCACCGCGAGGCTCGCGGCCGACATGCAGGACGAACTGCTGGCCGCGGGCACCGAGCTCGAACGGCTCGAGCGCCTGCTGTCCGATGCGGTGGACCAGCTGCTGGACCGGTTCGGGCGGGCGCACGCGCTCAGCGCGGACATCTCCGACCCGCGCCAGCCGGCGCTGGCCGGCGAGCTGCGCGCGGCGATGACCGCGCTGCAGTTCCAGGACATGGCGTCCCAGCTGATCGCGCACTCGCGGCGACGGCTGGTGTCGGTGGCCGACTGCCTCGGGAACGCGGCGATCGGTGGCGAGGAAGAGGGGTGCGAGGTTCAGTGGGTGAATCGCGCGTGCCCGGTCGCACAACGTGCAGTGGATGCGGGCTCGGTCGAGCTCTTCTGAGGATCCGAAAAAAATGGCAATGCGTTCGATTCTTGCTGTGGACGATTCGGCCTCGATGCGCCAGATGGTCTCGTTCACCCTGCGCAGCTCGGGGTACGACGTGATCGAGGCGGTCGACGGGCAGGACGCGCTCGACAAGCTCGGTGACAAGCAGGTCGACCTGGTCCTCACCGACCAGAACATGCCGCGCATGGACGGGCTGACGCTGATCAAGCAGCTGCGCGTGCAGGAGCGCTTCAAGCGGACCCCGATCCTGGTGCTGACCACCGAGTCGAGCGACGAGATGAAGCAGGCCGGCCGCGCCGCGGGGGCGACCGGTTGGATGGTCAAGCCCTTCGATCCGGCGCGGCTGCTCGAAGTCATCGGCAAGGTCCTGCCCCAGTGAGCCCCACGAGGTCGCGATGAGCGAAACACAGTCTCAAGACAACGGCGGCGCGTTCGACCTGTCGCAGTTCCACGGCGTCTTCTTCGAGGAGGCGGGCGAGAACCTCGCCAACATGGAGACGCTGCTGCTGGAACTCGACGTCGACAGCGCCGACGACGAGGCGCTGAACGCGATCTTCCGCTGCGCGCACTCGATCAAGGGCGGCGCCGCGACCTTCGGCTTCCAGGATGTCGCCGACCTCACGCACGTGATGGAGACGCTGCTCGACAAGCTGCGCCGCCACGAGCTGACGGCGACGATCGGGATGGTCGACACGCTGCTCGAGTCGGGCGACGTGCTGCGGCACCTGCTGTCGCGCCACCAGGCCGGAGCCGCCGAGCACGAGGCGCTCGACTGTTCCGAACTGGTCGCCCGGATCGGTGCGCTGGCGCACGGCAGCGCGGCTGCCGCGCCGGTCCCGCCGTCGGCGCCGGCCCCTGCCGCCGCCGTCGTCGCGGCGCCGGTCGCCGTGCCGGCGCTGCCCGAACCCGTGCTCGCCGAGGGCGAGCGCCTGATCGAACTGGCGATCGGTCCGCTCGAGCGGCCGGACACCGCCGATCACCTGGCCGAGCTGTTCACCGAGATCCCCGGCCTCGGCCGCATCGAGGCGACCGACGGCGGACAGGCCGACGCCGAGGGGATGCGCCGCTTCCGCGTCATCACCTCGACCCCGGACAGCGACCTGCTCGACCTGTTCTCCTTCCACGTCGATCGCGAGCAGGTGCGCCTGGGTGCGCCGGCGGCAGCCGCCGCACCGGCCGCATCGCCCGCGCCCGCCGCGCCCGCCGCGCCGGCACCGAAAGCGGCGGCCGTCGAGAACGCCGACTACGGATTCTTCGTCGATCTTCCGAGCGAAGCCGCACCGGCCGCGTCGGCGACCGCCGCGACGGCGCCGGCTGCGGCCCCCGCGCCCAAGCCCGCCGCGAAGGCCGGCGACCGGCCGGCGACCGGCGCGACCGCCCTCGAGAGCACCTCGATCCGGGTGCCGATCGAGAAGGTCGACCAGCTGATCAACCTGGTCGGCGAACTCGTGATCACGCAGGCCATGCTCGCGCAGACCGGCCAGGCGCTCGATCCGGTCGTGCACCAGGGCATGGCCACCGGACTGACCGACCTCGAGCGCAACACCCGGATGCTCCAGGAAGCGGTGATGGCCATCCGGATGATCCCGATGGCGGTCGTCTTCAACCGCTTCCCGAGGATGCTGCGCGACCTGGCCGGCAAGCTCGGCAAGCAGGTCGAGCTGCAGACGATCGGCGAGGACACCGAGCTCGACAAGGGCCTGATCGAGAAGATCACCGACCCGCTGACGCACCTGGTGCGCAACGCGGCCGACCACGGCATCGAGATGCCCGAGGTGCGGATCGCGGCCGGCAAGCCCGCGCTGGGCACCGTCACGCTCGCCGCGGCCCACCAGGGCGGCTCGATCGTCATCGAGGTGCGCGACGACGGCCGCGGCCTGAACCGCGACAAGCTGCTGAAGAAGGCGATCGAACGCGGTCTGCCGGTGAGCGACCAGATGACGGACCAGGAGGTCTACGGTCTCATCTTCGAGCCCGGATTCTCCACCGCCGCCGAGGTCACCGACGTGTCGGGCCGAGGCGTCGGCATGGACGTGGTCAAGCGCAACATCGCCTCGCTCGGCGGTTCGGTCGAGATCGACTCGACCGAGGGCCGCGGCATGCGGGTGTCGGTGCGACTGCCGCTGACCCTGGCGATCATGGACGGCATGTCCGTCGGCGTCGCCGAGGAGACCTACATCGTGCCGCTCGCGTCGGTGGTGGAGTCGATCCACCTCTCGGCGGGCGACATCAAGTCGGTCGGCGGCACCGGCCGCGTGGTCGAGGTGCGCAACGAGTACCTGCCCCTGCTGGCGCTCGACGAGCTGTTCGCCGTGCCCCGCAAGGAGCCGGTGTCGGGCGGAATCATGATCGTCGTGGAGGCCGAGGGCGGACGCATCGCGCTGATCGTCGACGAACTGATCGGCCAGCATCAGGTCGTCGTCAAGAACCTCGAGGCGAACTACCGCAAGGTGCCGGGCGTTTCCGGCGCGACCATCCTCGGCGACGGCCAGGTGGCATTGATCCTCGACGTGTCGTGGCTGGTCCGCCGCGCGCGTCACTGAACCCCCTTCGGACGGAGAGACCCATGGCTGCACACGATCGGGCGCACGACGCGGCAACGGCCGCACGGCCGCGCGAGTACCTGACCTTCAGGCTCGGCGAGGAGGAGTACGGCATCGACATCCTGAAGGTCCAGGAGATCCGAGGCTACGAGCAGCCGACCCGGATCGCCAACGCGCCCGCGTTCATCAAGGGCGTGGTCAACCTTCGCGGCGTGATCGTGCCGATCGTCGACCTGAGGCTGAAGTTCAACCTCGGCTCGGCCGAATACAACGACTTCACGGTCGTGATCATCCTGAACCTCGGGGCGCGCGTGGTCGGCATCGTCGTCGACTCGGTCTCCGACGTGATGGAGCTCGCGCCCGAGCAGATCCGGCCGGCGCCGGAGGTGGGGGCGGCCGTCGAGGCCGACTTCATCACCGGGCTGGGCACGCTCAACGACCGGATGCTGATCCTGATCGAGATCGAGCGGCTGATGAGCGCAGCCGACATGGCCCTGGCCGAGCAGGCCGCCTGAACGGCGGACGGCCGCCGACCGGCGCGGACGCGCGGGCATCCCGCCCGCGTGCCGCATCCGGCACCCCCCCCGCGAGGAGCATCGACATGAAGCACACTGGTTCGATCAAGGCCTGCGTCGCCGCCTTCGTGGCGTGCTGCGCACTGGGAGTCGCCCACGCCAAGAGCGAGTTCGCCACGCCCGACGAGGCGACCGCGATGGTCAAGAAGGGCGTCGCCTTCATCAAGTCGAACGGCAAGGACAAGGGCTGGGCAGAGATCAGCAACAAGTCCGGCATGTTCAACGACCGCGACCTGTACCTGGTGGTCTACGGGCTGGACGGAACGGTCCATGCGCACGGCGCCAACGAGAAGATGATCGGGCGCAACCTGATCGAGCTCAAGGACGTCGACGGCAAGCCCTTCGTGAAGGAGCGCGTCGAGCTGGGTCGGGCCAAGCCCAACTTCTGGCAGGACTACAAGTTCACCAACCCGGTGAGCAAGAAGGTCGAGCCCAAGCAGATGTACTGCGAGCGCCTGGACGAGACCGTCGTCTGCGGCGGCGTCTACAAGAACTGATCCGGCCCGCGGCCGCCCCCCCCTTCACTCAAGACGATCGGCGATCCCATGAAGCTTCGAGTCAAGTTGCTGCTGTTGCCCGCGATCGGCGGCGCATCCCTGGTGGCCCTGTGCGTGCTGGTCACCCTGATGCAGCTGCGCTCGAACCGGGAACTCTCGACCCTCGCCGACGTGAGGTTCGAGAACTACGCGTCGGCCTACCGCGTCGAGGGTGAGCTGGCCTCGATGCACGCCGAGGCCTACCGGACGATCCTGTGGATCGACTCGCTGCAGGCGTCGGTGGTCAAGGGGCGGCGCGATGCGCTCGTCCAGCGCGGCAACGCGCTGGTCGAGAAGCTGGGCGCGATGCGCAACGGCGCCGATGCGGACGGGGCGGCCCGCCTGGACACGCTGTCGGCGGCCGCCACGAAGTACGCGAAGGCGGTCGACGACGCGGTCGACATGGCCTCGGTCGATGCCAACACCGGCCTCGCCGCGATGCAGACGGCCGATGCGCAGTACAAGGCGGCGTCGAAGGTCGCCGCGGAACTGCTCGAGGTCGAGCGCCGCCTCGCGACCGACTCGGTCGCCGCCGCCAAGTCGCGCGACGAACGCAACCTGATGATCCTCTGGATCGCCACGGCGGCGTCGCTGCTGGCTGCGTTCGGATTCTCGGTCGTCTTCAACCGCCGCCTGCTGGTGCCGCTCAACGCGGCCCGCGAGGCGGCCGACTCGATCGCCGCCGGTGACCTGAGGGTGCGCCTGCCCGAGCCGCCGAACGACGAGATCGGTCAGCTCATCTCGGCGCTGCGCCGGATGTCCGAGCACCTGAGCCGCACGCTCGGCTCGATCAAGGACTCCACCGAGCAGATCGCCACCGCCTCGACCGAGATCGCGGTGGGCAACAACGACCTCAGCCGCCGGACCGAGCAGCAGGCCTCGAACCTGCAGCAGACCTCCAGCAGCATGGAGCAGCTCACCGGTACCGTGGCCACCAACGCCGACAGCGCGCGCCAGGCCAACCAGCTCGCGCTCGGCGCCTCCGAGGTCGCCCGGCGCGGCGGCGAGGTCGTCGAGCAGGTCGTCGCCACGATGGGCGAGATCAGCGACAGCTCGCGCAAGATCGCCGACATCATCTCGGTGATCGACGGCATCGCCTTCCAGACCAACATCCTCGCCCTGAACGCCGCGGTCGAGGCCGCCCGTGCCGGCGAACAGGGCCGCGGCTTCGCGGTCGTGGCCGGCGAGGTGCGCAGCCTCGCGCAGCGCAGCGCCGAGGCCGCCCGCCAGATCAAGGGTCTGATCACCGACAGCGTCGAGCGCGTCGATTCCGGCAGCCGCCTGGTGAAGGACGCCGGCACCACGATGTCCGAGATCGTGACCTCGGTGCGCCGGGTGACCGACATCATCGGCGAGATCTCGTCGGCGACCGGCGAGCAGAGCGCCGGCATCGGACAGGTCAACACCGCCGTGAACCAGCTCGACCGGATGACGCAGCAGAACGCGGCCCTGGTCGAGGAAAGCGCGGCCGCCGCCGAGAGCCTGAAGGAACAGGCGCGTCGCCTGGCCGAGGCGGTCGACGCCTTCCGCCTCGACGACGGATCGCGCGGATCGTCCGATCCGGTGTCGTCCTCGGCGCGTGCCGCGTCGATGCCCCCGGCCGCCAGCTCGGATCACGAGCCGTCCTGGAACGCCGAGGCCGTGACGGCGCCGAAGGCCGCGGGCCCTGCGGGCGGCGATGCGGGCGCCTGGAAGCCGGCGGCTGCCGCGAAGCCTGCGCCCGCCGCGAAGCCCGTCCAGGCCGCCAAGACGCCGGCGCCGGTCAAGGCCCCGGTCTCGAAGTCGCCTTCGGCCAAGGCTGCTCCGGTCCGTGCCGTGCCGTCCAGCCTGATGGCTGCGCCGACCCCGACGAGCGCCTCGGCGCCGACGCAGTCCCCGACGCCCACGCCGGCCAAGGCGGTGGCGCCGGCGACGAACGCCGCCCCGTCCCGGACCGAGTCGGCGCCGTCGCGTGCGGCGGCGGCACCGGCGGCCCGCGCGCCGGCTCCGGCACCCGCGCCGGCACCGGCACCGGCACCGAAGGCCGCCAAGGTCCCCGACGACGACTGGGAAGAGTTTTGAGTTCCGCGCGGGGCGCACGGGCACCGATGTCGGTCAGGCCGACCGCCCCGTCCCCCCGCGCAGACCGTTCCCCTCCGACCCGTCCCACCGAGCCCGACCCGCCGATGACCTGCCGTCCGATCCGCTTCGCTACACCCCGTCCGGCGCCTCACGGCGCCGAGGCGCGTTGACGGTGCCGTCCCGATGAGCGCCCCGTCACCGCTCGGCAACGAAGTCGCGATCTCTCCCGGCGACTTCGAGCGCGTGCGCCGCCTGATCAAGGAACGGGCAGGCATCCACCTGCAGCCCAGCAAGCAGAGCATGGTCCAGGGACGGCTCGCGCGCCTGCTGCGCGAGCATGGCATCGCGACCTACGGCGCGCTGCTCGATACCGTCGAGCGCGCCGGCTCGCCGCTCTGGCAGCCGTTCGTCAACGCGCTCACGACCAACCTGACCTCGTTCTTCCGCGAGGCCTACCACTTTCCGTTGCTGGCCGAGTTCCTCAAGCAGCACCGTGGCCCCGTCCGGATCTGGTGCGCGGCCGCCTCCACCGGCGAGGAGCCGTGGTCGATCGCGATGACCGTGCTCGAGACCCTCGGCCCGAGCGCACAGGCCACGATCTACGCCTCGGACATCGACACCGACGTGCTGCGCACGGCGCAGGCGGGCGTGTATCCGCTGGACAACGAGAAGGGCCTCGATGCCGGCCGCCTCAAGCGCTGGTTCCTCAAGGGCACCGCCGCGAACGCCGGCCTGGTGCGCGTGCGCCCCGAGCTCAAGCGGCTCGTGGAGTTCGGGCAGGTGAACCTGGTCCACGACCCGCTGCGTTTCCAGCAGCCCTTCGATGTCGTGTTCTGCCGCAACGTGATGATCTACTTCGACGCCCCGACGCAGCGCACCGTCCTCACGCGCCTGCACGCGTCCATGCGCCCCGGCGGCCTGCTGTTCGTCGGCCATTCCGAGAACTTCTCGGCCCAGAGCGATCTCTTCTCGCTGCGCGGCAAGACCGTGTACGAGCGGCTCGCCGAGCGGCAGGCACGGGAACCCGAATGCATCCGATGAATCCGACGACCGCGGCATCGCTGCGCCAGACCGCCCCGGGCCTGTTCCCGAAGAGCTCGGACAAGATCCGGGCCCTGCGCGAGCGCCCGGCGCGCGAGTACGAGGCGCACACCTTCTACTACGACGCGTCGTTCAAGACGGACGCGGTCAAGATCCTGCCCGGCGAGTACTACGTCCACGACGGCGACGACCTGCTGCTGATGACGGTCCTGGGCTCGTGCGTCGCGGCCTGCCTGGTCGACCGCAGCGCCCGGCTCGGCGGCATGAACCACTTCATGCTGCCCGACGGCGGCACCGCCGGTCGGTACGGCGCCTATGCGATGGAGCTGCTCATCAACGAGATGATGAAGCGCGGCGCGCGTCGCGAACGGCTCGAGGCGAAGGTGTTCGGCGGCGGGCAGGTCATGCGCAACTTCTCGACGATGAACGTCGGCGAGCAGAACGTGAAGTTCATCGAGCAGTTCCTCGCCGCCGAACGCATCCAGATCGTCTCGCGCGACGTGCTCGACATCCATCCCCGCAAGGTCTGCCTGTTCCCCGGCAGTGCCCGTGCGTTGTGCAAGAAGCTCGCCACGACCCAGGTCGATGCGATCGCGACCGAGGAGTCCGCATTCCGCGGACGTCTGAGCAAGCAGCCGGCTGCGGCCAGCGCAGGCAGCGTCGAGCTGTTCTAGGCGGCAAGGAGACTGAATTGAGCAAGATACGCGTGGTGGTCGTCGACGATTCGGCCCTGATCCGCAGCATGCTGTCCAGCCTCATCAATTCGCAGCCCGACATGGAGTGCATCGGCGCGGCCAACGATCCCTATCAGGCGCGGGAGATGATCCGCAACCTCGATCCGGACGTGATCACGCTCGATGTCGAGATGCCGCGCATGGACGGGCTGGATTTCCTGGAGAAGCTGATGCGGCTGCGGCCGATGCCGGTGGTGATGGTGTCGACGCTCACCGAGCGCGGTGCCGAGACGACGCTGCGCGCACTCGAGCTCGGAGCGGTCGATTTCGTCGCGAAGCCGCGGATCGGCATCGCGACCGGCCTGCAGGAGATGGCGAACGAGATCGCCGACAAGCTTCGGATCGCGGCACGCGCGCGCATCACGCGACGTGCCGTCGCCCGCCCGGCGCCGCCCTCGGCGACGCCGCGGGCGGCCGGTTCGGGCACGACGGCCCCGGGCGCGCCGCCGCTGGTGAAGGCGGTTCCGATCAGCTACTCCCGCGCCAGCACCGAGAAGCTCATCGCCATCGGCTCGTCGACGGGCGGAACCGAGGCGCTGCGCGAGGTGCTCACGCAGTTGCCGGCGGACTGCCCGGCGGTGCTCTGCACGCAGCACATGCCGCCCGGCTTCACGAAGAGTTTCGCGGACCGGCTCAACGCGCTGTGCCGGATGCACGTGAAGGAGGCGGAGCACGGCGAGCGCGTGCTGCCGGGTCACGTCTACATCGCGCCGGGCGGCCGGCACATGCTGCTGGCGCGCAGCGGCGCGAACTACGTGATCGAACTGGACGACGGTCCGCCGGTGAACCGGCACAAGCCGTCGGTGGACGTGATGTTCCGGACGGTGGCCAAGCATGCGGGCGCCAACGCGATGGGCGTGATGCTGACGGGCATGGGCCGGGACGGGGCGGACGCCATGAAGGAGATGCGCGACGCGGGTGCCTACAACATCGGGCAGGACGAGGCCACGTCGGTGGTCTACGGGATGCCGCGGGAGGCGTTCGCGGTCGGGGCGGTGCACGAGGTGCTGCCGCTGCCGCGCATCGCGGGGCAGCTGCTGCAGCACCTGCGGGCGGCGGGTCCGGTCCTCTCCCGGGTCTGAGCACGTCGCTCCAGCACGAAGCCCGCCGGATGCGAGTCCGGCGGGCTTCGTCGTTCTGCGTGCTGCGTGCTGCGTTCTGCGATCGACGGTTGGCGCGGCCCGTCGTCGCCCGGGGGCGGGCATCGCTTCGCTGACCCCGCGCCCTCGGGCCTGCGGCCCGAGGGTCCCCGCGAGGCGGGGGGCCGCGACGGGCCGGCGAAAAAACTCGCCCCTTTCA
>Ga0105105_10000032_pt1 | contig 57840 bp, 40 predicted proteins | sample PPLLaktember2015_4_FD_79108 | JGI IMG/M metagenome (GOLD analysis project Ga0105105, IMG submission 79108) | Freshwater sediment microbial communities from Prairie Pothole Lake near Jamestown, North Dakota, USA - PPLs Lake P8 Core (1) Depth... | ecosystem: Environmental > Aquatic > Freshwater >...
GATTTTGGAAAGCGTTTCCGATAATACTTCCGCCGACCCGTCCACGTCCGCTTTAATGATCAGCCGGAGTTCCTTGATCTGTCCCTCCTTGATCTGCTCGTAGATGTTTTCCAGGGTGGCCGGGGTCGCGGCGCGGCGAATATCGTGCTCGCGCTTGACCTGCATCCGCTTGGTAGAAATATACCGTGCTTCCTGGTCGCCGCTGACCACCATAAAGGTGTCCCCGGCCTGCGGGACCCCCGCCAGACCGGTAATCCGAACCGGTGTCGACGGACCCGCCTCGGATATTTCCTGGTCCCTTTCGGTAAGCATGGCTCTGACCCGACCCGAGTATGGTCCGGCCACCATGGGATCCCCCACCGCAACCGATCCTTTTTGTATGATTACCGTGCAGAGCGGGCCGCGTCCCTTTTCGAGATTCGCTTCAATGACGGTACCCTGTCCGCGAATGTCGGGGTCGGCCTGCAAATTCAACATTTCCGCCTGCAGCAGAATCATTTCCAGCAACTGCTCTACTCCCTGGCCGGTTTTTGCGGAAACTTCGATCATAATGGTCTTGCCGCCCCAGTCTTCCGACATCAGGTTCATTTTAGACAGCTGTTGTTTCACCCGGTCGGGATTCGCCCCCGGTTTATCGATCTTATTTATTGCAACAATGATCGGGACATCCGCGGCCCTGGCATGGTCAACCGCTTCAACCGTCTGCGGCATGACACCATCGTCGGCAGCGACCACGAGAATCACCATATCGGTCACCTGGGCGCCGCGAGCGCGCATGGCGGTGAACGCTTCATGACCGGGCGTATCGATGAAAGTTATCCTTCCGCTGGGAGTGGTCACGGCATAAGCGCCGATGTGCTGCGTGATCGCGCCTGCCTCCCCCGAAGCGACGTCGGTTTTCCTGATATAATCGAGCAAAGAAGTCTTCCCGTGATCGACATGTCCCATGACCGTTACGACCGGAGCGCGAAGCTGGAGATTTTCTTCGACTTCTTCATCCCGCGCTTCTTCACCGATTTCATCCGCCACTTTTGTGTCGAAACCGCATTCCAGTGCCAGGGTTTCGATCGTATCCATATCGAGTCTCTGATTAATCGATGCCATCATCCCGAGTTCGAAACATTTCGCGATTAATTCAGCCGGTTTCATATTCATCTGACCGGCCAGCTCGGCGACCGTCATGAACTCATTCACTTCGATGAAATTGCCCTCATCGACCTCGGGAGTGCCGTCCTCTCTGAGGCGGCGTCGGTGTTTTCTGGTTCGTTTGGCCCCGTCCATACTGGCCATGGTCGCCTTGAAGCTCTTGACAACGGCCTTATGATCCACTTTGCGGGCTTCTTTTTTCTTTTTGCGATCCCGGCGGCGCCTCTTATCGCCCTTTCCATGAACCTTGGCCTTTTCATGTTCGGGAACAACTGCCGGCTGCCCGGCCGGCATCGGTTTTACTTGCGGCCTGGCCGCTTTTTCGGCTGCGGGTTTTTCGGCCTGAATCGGTCTGACCTGCCTCTTTTTTTCTTTCTTCTCGGCCTCTTTTTCTTTGACCGCCTCTTTTTCCGCTTCGAATTTCTTGAAGATGTCGGCCATCATTTTCGGTGTGGCCACAGACATGTGCGATTTGGGTTCATGACCCAGCTCATGGAGGATTTTAATCAGAGCATTGGAAGAGATCTTCAGATCCTTTGCAACCTCATAAATTCTCTTTGTTTTCGTATTAGCCATCTATCTCAATCCTCCTTCGGGAGCAACTACTCTCCGGCCTTTTCCAATTTAGCAGCGTCCTCACCGTCGTCTCCGGCCTCGTCATCCGCGCCATCTTCTGCTTCTGATATTTCTTTATCGCCGCCGTCATCAATCTCCTCGAATTTTTCTTCCTCCGCCTCGGCGGCCTTCTTGGCTTTTTCATGGCGCTTTATTTCAATCTGCGTTACAAAATCGCGGGCTTTTTCTATCAAGTTTTCGGCGCTCTTTTGTCCAATGCCTTCTATCTTAACCAGGTCTTCAATTTCGGCTTTGGCCAGCTGCTGTATCGATGAGTAATCGGCCATAACCAGTTTTTCTTCCAGCTTTGACCCGATTCCTTCGAGACGACCGATAGGTACCATCTCTTCCGCTTCCCGCTTTTTCACCTCGTTGTACTCGGTTTCGGACATAATATTAATTTTCCACCCGGTAAGCTTCGAGGCAAGCCGGGCGTTTTGTCCGGATTTTCCGATGGCCAGTGAAAGCTTGTCGTCTTCAACCGCCACGGTCATGGCCTGTTGGTCCTCGAATACCTCGATATGCACGACTTTCGCTGGAGCCAGCGAGCGGGTTACGAATACCTCCGGATTGGAGCTGTACGGTATGATATCGATACGTTCATTATTCAATTCCCGTACGATCGATTGCACCCGTACTCCCTTGATACCGACACATGCACCAACCGGGTCGATTCGCTCGTCGGCGGAATATACCGCCAGCTTGGTCCGCTCCCCTGGTTCGCGGGCGATTTCACGAATCTCGATCACCCGTTCGAAGATTTCGGGTACTTCCAGTTCGAATAATCTCCGCAGGAAATCATTACTGGCTCTGGACAAAATTATCTGCGGGCCGCTCATGCTTTTCTGGACGTCCAGAATCAGAGCCCGGACGCGGTCCCCCTGCCGGTACTTTTCGCGCGGTATCTGTTCTTTAACCGGAAGAATCGCTTCCGCTTTACCGAGGTTGATTATCAGGTTGCCTTTGTCGATCTGCTGAACCGTTCCCGAAGCCATTTGCCCGACCCGTGATATGTACTCATCATAAATCTTATCACGCTCGGCCTCGCGAACCTTTTGAATCAATACCTGTTTGGCGGTGGCAATGGCATTGCGCCCGAATTCTTCGTCAACTTCGAGGAATATCTCCATTTCATCGCCGAGTTCCGCGGAACCGTCCAGTTCGCGGGCGTCCTTTAGCAAAATTTCCCGCATTTTGTCGGTGACCTTATCGACCACCTTTTTGGTGGCAATCATCGATATTTCGCCGTTTTTTCGGGATAATTCGAATACTACATTGTCGATATCCGGGTAGCGCTTCTTGGCCGCCGCCAGAAGCGATTCTTCGACCTTGGATATGACCGTATCCATATCGATATTTTTCTCCCGGGCGATCAGGGCCAGGGATTCCAGAATGTCAAATGCCATTTATAAAGCTCCGCTAAAATATAATTTTTCCCATTCTAATACCGGCCAGCCCGAGCTTTCTCGTCTCATCTTTCGTCTGCAACGCAATCTCGTCCCCTTCGGCTCCGACCAATTTCCCTTTCATCGAAGCCGTCCCGGCATCCTCAAAAAATATCTCAACCGTTTCGCCGATTCTCCGCGAAAAGTCCCGAAATGTCCGCAGCGGGCGATCCAGTCCCGGAGAAGATACCTCGATGGTGTATTTCCCGTTGAACATCCCGGCCTCTTCAAGGACTGAGCTCAGAGTTTTCGAAACACGCACGCAATCGTCCAGCATAACCCCATGATCTGAATCGATATAGACCTGGATGCGGCTGGAACTTTTGTAATGCGACAACTTCAATTCGACCAGTTCGAAACCTTCCCGTTCAATCGGTGAAACGATAACATTCTCCAATTCTTCCTTCAAACTCATAAGCCCTTAAACTAAAGCGCCGATACCCCCGGCGCAATCTAACAGTATAATAAACCGGGGAACCGATTGCAAACAAAATAATTTACGCCTAGTTCATCTCCGCCAATAAGGCGGCTACAGCTTTTCCTGTCCCGCCCAGATCGGCCAGCGTCGTATCGCCGGTCTGACGGTTTTTCAGTTCAATTTTCCCTTGTTTGAGTGATTTGTCACCGATAACGACCTGGACCGGTATTCCGATCAGATCGGCGTCATTGAACTTGACCCCCGCCCGTTCGGACCGGTCGTCAAGTATGCAGTCAACTTGATTAAAACGCAAATCGGCGTAGATTTGTTCCGCGGCTTTGCGGTGCTCTTCGCTGGCCATATTCAACGGAATAATGATTGCCTGGTATGGGGCGATATTCTTCGGCCAGATAATACCTTTGTCGTCGTGATATTTTTCTATGGCTGCTTGCGGAGTCCGGGTAATCCCGATACCATATGAACCCATAATAAAGGGATGTTCCTTGCCGTTCGCGTCGAGAAACCGCGCTCCGAGAGCGTCGGAATACTTGGTTCCGAGCATAAAAGTATTGCCGATTTCAATTCCCTTCTTGGCGTCGAGGATCCCCTTTTCGCACCGAGGACAACCCTCGCCTGCCACCGCATTTATCAGGTCGACCACCGCATCGGCCTTGAAATTCCGGTCGTAATTCACCCCGGTCAGGTGCGTCTCATTCTTATTTGCCCCGACGACGAAATTGGTCAGTCGAGGAACCTCAAGATCAGCGATCATCGGAATCTTTTTCTTCAAACCGATCGGCCCGGCAAAACCGACTTCGCAGCCGGATATCTCATTCACGGTCGCCGCCGGAGCCATCTCCAGCTCCAGGCATTTCAGGTGATTTTTCAACTTAATCAGGTTCAATTCCCGGTCGCCGCGAATCATGGCAGCTACCGGTTTGCCGTCAGCTATGTACAAAAGGGTTTTCACCAGCTTCTTGGCACCAACCTTCAGGAATTTAGTCACCTGCTCAATAGTCGATGCGCCTGGAGTGGGGACCTCTTTTACTTCTTCCAAATTCTTATCTTTAGGCGGAGGATTTAGCTCCCGGAATTCAGCTTTCTCGACATTAGCGGCATATTCGCAGTTATTACAGAACAGGATAACCTCTTCCCCGCCCGCGGTATCGACGATCAGCATGAATTCGTGGGCCGCTTTTCCTCCCATGGCGCCGGTATCCGATTCCACCTTGCGGCTGTCCAGTCCGGCCCTTTTGAATATGGCGAAATAGGCATCAATCATTTTCTGATATGACACAGCGAAGGATTCCTCATCCGGGTCGAAAGTGTAGGCGTCTTTCATGATGAATTCCCGGCCCCGCATCAGGCCGAACCGGGGACGGATTTCATCCCGGAATTTCACCTGAATCTGGTAGAGGTTGATCGGAAGCTGCTTGTAGCTCCGAAGTTCCCCGCGAAGAAGATAAGTGACGATTTCCTCATGGGTTCCACCGAGAACCAGGTCGTGGGCGTGGCGGTCTTTCAAACGCATCTGTTCCTTGCCGACCGTTTCGTATCTTCCCGATTCCTGCCAGATTTCGGCCGGGTGCAACACCGGCATAGTGATTTCGATAGCTCCGGCCCGGTTCATTTCTTCCCGGACAATATTCGCGAAATTTTCAATAACTCTTTGCATCAGAGGAAGATAGATGTAAACCCCGGCGGCCAGTTTGCGGATATAACCGCCCCGAAGAAGAAGTTGGTGAGATATCAATTCGGCTTCAGCGGGGACTTCCCGCAGAGTCGGTATGTATGTCTGACTCCAGCGCATTAGAAAACCTTCTTTATTCTTAATTTGAATTAATCAACCAAAATAATTTTTTATAGCCCAAAGTCAAACAAAAACAAGGATTTAAGGAATCAAAGCGGTTGTGAAATTAAACAGGAAGAAAGCGAGTTCCTATACAATCCGGTCGGCCGGAGCCTCGGTGCGGTGCGGTTTGATTTCAACGGCGTTGCCGTTCATTCGCGTGATGACTCCCGGAGTCCCCACCACGGTGCAGTTGCTGGGAATATCGACCATATACAGGAAAGTATTGGCTCCAATTCTGACATTATCTCCCACCGAAATTGGACCCAATAAAATTGCACCGGTTCCGATAAAAACATTATTGCCGATGGTAGGATGACGTTTCCCGGAATGTTTTCCTGTTCCCCCGAGGGTGACATTATGGAATAAGACGCAATTATTCCCGATTTCGGCGGTCTCGCCGATTACCACCCCGGAACCGTGATCGATAAAAAACCCGCTTCCGATCTTCGCTCCCGGATGAATTTCCAATCCCGTGAAAAATCTCGAAATCTGAGAAATGAGCCTGGGAATAAAGGGTATCCCGATTCGGTACAGGGGATGAATCAGGCGATGAACGAAAATCGCCTGAAGCCCGGGATAAAGCAGAAATTCTATGTTTTTGACAGCCGGGTCATTTCTATAGATGGCCCGGACATCCTCAATAATGGTCCTGAAAATCATATATAGTAATACGTATCGGCGGGATTGGGACGTTTGTTTATCCTAATTACCGAGAAGATTATTCAGCAGGTCTTTAACCGCCCCTTTGGTCGGCAGGTTACGTTTAATTGCTTCCTGGTAATCCAATTTGGGATCCGGAGTCTTATAGGTTCCTTTAAGAGTAAATGGCACATCCAGTCTTTTCGTCTTACCCCCCTCCTGGAAATATTGCAGCGCATTCAGTTTTTTCAGGACCACAGAGCTCATCTCCTCCGTCAGCAGTACGCTGCCTTTATAATTTAAAGCTCCATCAAAACCAATGTAACCGCCGAGGGTCCAGTTGCCGTATCGAGAAGTAAAAGTAAAATCATCCAGATTGACCTTGCCGTCTTCGACATGGAACTTGGTGGTCAAGTCGCGTATGGCCTCTTCATCGAGCATCTTAACATCGAGCTGCTCCGCGATTTTCTCAAGAACTCCCATGTTGACCATCTTGCCGTTTTTCAAAAGGGCGTCACCGTTCATGGATAGAGAATTCAGAATCGGTTCCGGATCCCAGCCGGAAGCTCCGAAAGTCCCGTCCATATTGAATTCTCCGAAAATATGACCGCCGAATCCGGCGAACTTTTCGAGAAAATCGTCTAACTGGATTTTATCGGCTTTATATGTCCCGCTGTATTTGGGGTCGGTCGGATCACTTAAATCGATCGCGGCATTGCCTTGTATTTTCCCGGTGTAGACGTTGCCATCGACATCGTCGAATTTTATGACCCTGTCTTTGACCGAGATATTGGTGGTGACATTAGTGAAATCGACTCCGTTATATATCAGAGAGTTGAATTTCCCGGTTCCCGAGGCATCAATATCCGGCAGAGGAATGGCGATAGGAATCGAATCGGTCCCGGTTGCGGCAGCTGCCTCTTCAAGACTGTCCGGAAACATGCTGTCATAATCGAATTTACTGGAGGTAAGTTCGAACGTGAGAAAAGGCCTGGTAAAGGACTTATCATACCCCGGAATCAATCCCGGAAACGGATCTCTTAACTGCCCCGTTAATGATGCATCAGACGATGCAAAGGCAATATCCATCTTCTGAAGGTTCAATGAACCGGGAGTAAGTGTCGCCTTCAAATCGATTTTCTGTAGCGGCTCCGCCATAGAGGGCGAGCTGTATTTGCCGTCCGGAAGTTCTACATCTCCGCTGATTTTCGCTCCGTACAGATTGTCGATTTTCCCCGATGCCTTAAGATTCATAGTCAGGTTACCGTCAAGATTGGTTTGTCCGGTGCTGTCGATCATAGGTTCGAGCAACTTGAGGTTGACGCGTCCATTTGAAATAGAGGCATTGAAATCTATGGAAGTAAAATCCGCCGTAATGGCGGCAATCTCGGCACTCCCGGGACTTCTCTTACTGGTAAGGTTCAGATCTCTGATTTCCAGGTTACCGCTATAGGTGAACGGTTCTGATTCCTGTTTGGCATTGTATTTAACCAGAGCCTTCAAATTCAGACGGCCGTCGATTTTATAATCTTTAATCTGATCCTTGTAACTTTCAGGAACCAAAGCCAGCAATTCATCTATACGACTGTTTTCAGCCGTGATTTCGAGATTGGCAAAATCGAATGTCTCAATATTGGGTATCCCCGCCTGCACTTTCATGGCAATGCCGTTGACCGTCAGGGTAGTATTATTTATCGAAGCCTGCGATTTGTTCAAATCTGCCGAGGCGCTATAGCCCGCTTCGATATGCAATGTCGGGAAAGTAGTTTCTTCGGTACGAAACTTCAACGAATCCATAGCGGCATTACCGTTGAAATTAAAAATGTTCTCAGAAGGATTGGTCAGCCGGGAATTCAAATTCAAACCAAATATGGTCAGGGCCGATTTCGAGGAGTCGTTGACGTAATCTATATGTCCGTTTTTAATGCTGAGATTTTCGAACGAAATGGCGGTTGCTGCAACCTTGCCTTCATCGGTCATTTTATCTTTCATCGGCTCCGGGGTCAATGAATCGATGACGCCGAACAAGTAATTCACCTGCCGGTTCGAGTCTTAAAAAGCCCAATCCGCGGGCTTACAATAATGGTCCGGTCGACCGCGATTTCCCCTTTTAAAAGAGGCCAGAACCGCAGCTTGATATCGAGCGCTTCCGCCTCCATGAACTGGTCCCATGTAAACCCTCGTGGATTGGATATCTTTATACCTTTGAGATAAACCCCTAAACCTCCCCAAAAGGAGATATCGACTCCATCGATTTTAACCTCTCGGTTCAATGCCGTCGACAATCTTTGCAAAGCCAGATCCTTGGCCTTTTCTTTGGGGAAAAACAGGGCAACCGCCCCAATTGTAACGATTATAAGGACAGCCGCTACCGCGACCACCCACACGAGCACCCTCAGGACCTTATTCATAAAGTATCTATATAGTTAAATTGTTTATCTTATTGTTATATATAAATATAACTATGCTTCAATTGAATCGCCCGGCTCGACAATAACAGCCTTCACCGATTGGCCTTTCAGCTTTTCGACGAAATCTTTCGGTTCGGCATCGATAACCGGCCAGGTTTTATAATGTATCGGGACGACCTTCTTCGGTTTTAGAAATTCCACCGCCTTGACTGCGTCAGTAACTCCCATGGTGAAATTATCTCCAATGGGCAGAAAAGCCAGGTCGATGTTATTCATTTCTCCAATCAGCTTCATATCGAGGAAAAGCCCGGTGTCTCCGGAATGATACATAGTCTTTCCCCCCATGGTAATCAGAAACCCGCACGGCTCGCCGGTATATTTCATCTCATCGCCGGCGGCGGAGCCATGGTGGGCGATGGTCAATTTCACCCTCCCGAACGGGAAATTATGTGCTCCCCCGATATGCATATTATGCGCTTTCGCTCCCTTCTGGGAAACATATACGGCCAGTTCGTTCGGGGCAATGATAGTCGCGTTGTTTTTCTTCGCTATCGGGATGGCATCTCCCATATGATCTCCGTGTCCGTGAGTCAGCAATATAAAATCAACCTTAACATCTTCCGGTTTGATGTTGGCCTGGGGATTCCCGGTCAAAAAGGGATCGATTATGATATTATACTTGCCGTCAGTTACCATAACGCAACTGTGGCCAAGGTATGTTGCCTTCAGCATATTTGCCTCCTGTTTTTAGATTATTCGAAGTAATTTGAATATTATACAAACAGGAAAGGGCTACAACTATTTTTTTGATTTTTCAATGAACCCTCCGCCAAGGACGATATCGCCGTCATAAAACACTGCCGATTGCCCCGGTGTAATGGCACGTTGCGGAGTTTCGAAGACAACCTCGACGGATTTATCGGTGATCGGGACTACGGTTGCCTTTGCAGGTGGGTGAAGATAGCGGATTTTAACCTCGGCCTGAAAGCGCTCGTTCGGATTGTCGAGGGCCATCCAGTTGATGTCATTGGCGATCAAGTTCGTTTGCAGGAGGGAACTTTTATTATCGGTAACGACCAGGAGATTCTTTTCCGGGATTATTTCCTTGACATAGTACGGTTCCGGGTGGGCAATCCCCATCCCTTTCCTCTGCCCGATGGTATAGAAGGCTATACCCCGGTGTTCCCCGACCTCATCCCCTCTTTCATTGACAATCAAACCGGGGATAAATCCCTCGCGCGATTTGTCCTCCCATTCATCGAGGAAACGGCGATAATTATTATCGGCGACAAAACAGACATCGCGCGATTCTGCCTTGGCGGCGGTTTTTAATCCCGCCTCGGCCGCTATTTGCCTGATTTCGGACTTTTTATATCCTGCCAGCGGCATTAGGGTCCGCGCCAGCATCTTCTGGGTTAATTTCCAAAGGAAGTATGATTGATCCCGGCTGTCATCGACCCCTTTGCGGACATAGTACCGTTCGTTTCGCGTTTCGATTCCGGCATAATGCCCGGTGGCGATATAATCGCATTCCAGTTCCGCCGCCTTGCGTAAAAGGGCCGACCATTTCAAATCGACATTGCAAAGAATGCAGGGATTCGGAGTTCTCCCCTTTCCATATTCGGATACAAAATACTCGATTACGACTTCTTTGAATTGCTCCACGAAATTGAGGACATAAAAGGGAATTCCCAATCGACCGCATACCTGGTGAAGGTCATTCACCGATTCCAGCGAACAGCATCGTCCATCCTGGTGCAAGTCGCCGCCGGTATCTTCGTAATTCCAGAGTTTCATGTGGGCGGCGATAACCTCGTACCCCTGCTGATTTAACAGCCAGAGGGCGGTCGAGGAATCGACCCCTCCGGACACGGCCACCAGAACTCTCTTTGCCATATTAAGCCATAAAAAAGGGGCTGAAAAACCAGCCCCGATTTTTCAGATATTTTAAACTCTTAACTGCTTTTTTGGTACAGCGGGGACATCGAACGAAGCCGTTCCACTATTTCCGGAAGAGCATTAATCGTATATTCGATGTCCTCCTTGGTCGTGAAACGTCCCATCGAGAAACGAATTGATCCTTGAGCCAGTTCCACCGGGACATGCATCGCGGTCAGGACATGCGAAGCGGAAAGCGATCCCGAAGTGCAGGCCGATCCTGACGCCACTGCTACCCCTTTCATATCCAGCGAAAGGATGATCGATTCTCCTTCTATGAATTCGAATGAAAGATTCACCGTTGAAGGAACTCTCTTTTCATTGTCTCTCGGTCCGTTCAAATAGACATTAGGGATTTTAGTCATGATTCCGTCGATGAACAAATCGGCCAGAAGCGCCAGCCGCTTATGCTCGGTTTCCCGTATCGATTCGGCCAATTCCAGGGCGGTGGCGAAGCCGACAATTCCGGGAACATTTTCGGTCCCCGCGCGGCGTTTCTTTTCGTGGTGTCCGCCATATGACAACGGCGTAATTTTATTCCCCTTGCGGATATAAACCACACCGGTCCCTTTCGGACCGTAAATTTTGTGTCCCGACATCGACAGCAAATCGACCCCCAGTTCGTCGACATTCACTTTTACCTTACCGGCGGTCTGGACGGCATCGGTATGGAAGACCGCGCCATGCTCTTTCGCGATAGAGGCCAATTCTTGGATATTTTGAATCGTTCCGGTTTCGTTGTTGGCATGCATGATGGAAACCAGCGAGGTTTTATCGGTAATTTTACCGCGAAGTTCCTGCGGCGAAACGAAACCCTCATTGTCAACGCCGAGATAGTCTGCCTGAAATCCCCTCTTGGCGAGGAACTGAACCGAAGAAAGCACGGCATGATGTTCGATAGCAGAAGTTATCAGATGATTCCGTTTCTTTTCGTAATACCAAGCGGTACCAATCACGGAAATGTTGTCGGATTCAGTTCCTCCGGAGGTGAAATATATTTCGGATGGATCCGCCCCGATTATCGAAGCGACCTTCTCGCGGGATTCCTCCAGGGCCATTTTGGAGTCCCGTCCCCAATGGTGAACGGAACTGGCATTGCCGAATCCCTCTTTATAAAACGGCAGCATTGCTTCCAGGACCCGTTCGTCTACCGGGGTGGTGCTGTTGTTGTCGAGATATACCTGTCTCAATGTAAATCCTCTACTTTTTTGTATACAAAAACCGCATTAAAATAGTCAATTTTCCCTTTTTGTCAATAACCATAAATAGGCTTTAAGGTTCCTAAATATATACGGATTAAAAAGCGTAAAGAATACTGAGATGGAATTTATAGTTGTCGTCGACCTTTCTGCGGATAGGGCGGGCGTAATCGAGGCGGATCGGCCCGGCTGGAGATAAAAACTGAATTCCCCCTCCGATCGACATCGCCATGACATTCCATTTTATTTCCTCCTTGGCGAGGAATCCATTCCCTATGTCGCCGAAGATCGAACCCCAGAAGTTGCCCAATATCGGAAAGCGGAATTCCTGGTTGGCAATCAAGATAATATTGGCTCCCTGCGGAGTTCGGTTTCCAAGGGAATCAACCGACTGCGGCCCCAACCCGTTATGCGTAAAACCCCGAATAGTGTTAGCCCCGCCGATGTAAAGACGGTCATCAACCGGAACGGTTTTAGAATCTCCGAACTCCCGGACATAGCCGTATTTCAGGCGGGTGGCGGAAATCCATCCCGGCCATACCCGCTGATAGCGTGCCCAGCTGACGTCTAATGAATAAAAGGAATCGTCTCCCTTCAGAAATCCCCCGACATATTCGGAATTGATGACCGTGTAGGAACCCGTGCTTGGAACGAATATATTATCGCGGCTGTCGCGGGTGAGATCGAAAAAGAGCTTGCGCCGGATTCTGATTCCTTCTTCCTGTCGCAGGTTGATGGCGTCCTCAGGGCTGAGGCCATAAATCTCAACCGATTCGTATTTAATGCCGGTCAGGTATTTCATGATATCCTGAATATTCCGGTAGGTTGACAGGGAGACCGACCAGCTTAATATGCGATAATCCTGTTCTTCGATAGGAGTTTTGACCCCCGGAGATATCTCGCCGGTCAGCGTCAGAGGCATTCTAATCCCGACAAACCAGGGTTCGGTCAGGCTGACACTGTAATTGTGTTCCTTCAGGCGCCATTCGGTAAAGATGATAAACGAAGCATCGGCTTTGAATTCCAGTTTGCGGGCGCTGGAGCTGACATTTCTCTTCCCCCACGAACCTCCGAATGTCCAGGTTAAGTCTTTAAGGGAATCCTGAGCCGCGCCGGTCTTGAAATTTACATAATGAGGTTTCTTCTCCCTGACCCTGAGGGTGAAATCGGGATTCAGACGGTCGAATGATGCAAGATTCTGATCCCTGGGATTGAGCTGTAAAGTGACAAAATTTCCCGTTTCCAGCACCCGCTTTTGAGTGCTTATGATATCTTTTCGCCGATAGACCTGTCCGCTGTCAATGGTAATTTCGCGCCGGACCGATTTCTCGCTAAAATTTTTAAGCCCTTCAACGTTTACATCGCCGAAATGCACCAGGGAATCCTGCTCGATATAAAAGGAGACATCAGCGTAATCGTAATCGCTGAGCGTGTCAAGGCGGTATTGTATGGAGGCGTATGGATAGCCTTCATTCGCCAATACGGTTTTAATGTCAAATGCGGCCTGGCGCAGGATAAAGGGATTGGCCGGCTTACCTGTTTCGATTCTCCTGACTATTTCCTTTATGCCGGACTGAAATGTGGAATCATAATTCCCCTGGGTCCATGTATATCGAAACCTGAATTGCCTTCCCTCGTCAATGTCGATTTTCACAATGGCATTGGAATCAGGGAGAATTATATCGAACGATTCTTCTACTGAAACGCCCAGAAACCCGTTGGATAGGTACAGATATTTAATCCCCGAGGTATCGCGATCGACCGTCTCCCGTTGTACCCTCCGTGCCCGTTCCCCGCGCATGGCTCTCCAGAAATTACTGGTTTTCGAAAACATTACATCGGCAATGTCCTTGTATTTGAAATTAGCGGTATCATTCCCGTTAATTTCGATTTTTTCGATTTTCGGCTTTTTGCTGAGCCAGCGTTCCAGATTACCATCGCGGCCATTCTGAGAGGAGGCGGACGAGATGCTCAGAAGCAGTAACAATAAAAGATAATAGGAAACCGTCCGTTTCAATTTCAGTATTCCCAATAAAAATTTAAAAGGAGGTTATATAAATTTTGCTCATTTAGACGTCCTTCGAGGAGCATGAATTTCTCTAGGCGATATTCAAAGCCGACTTCCTGATTGGCTTCTCTCGACAATCCCACTCTTCCATACAAATAAAGATTCTGATTGGCGTACTTGCCAAGCGTAAATCGAGGATTGAATTTATCTCCGATATACGGGTCGATTTCTATCGTTTCCACTCCGACTATTCGGGAGGCCTGTGAACTGGCTAAATCACCCAATGCATAAACCCCCCTCTCCAATAATTGTGTGTCGAATCCCTCACCCGCCTGATTTTCGACCGCAGTGCCGGTTAAGAGCAATGTCGCCAAATCTTCGGTGTTGAATCCTGAGCCTTCCGCTGCCGTTATCAAAGGCTCATCCAGGGTCCCTCCGATATTTACCGCCAACTCGTGACTTTCGAACTGAACATCTCCGGTCGTTTGGTCTACCTGCCCCAGTCTGATTCTGGTGGTGGCAAGAATATCGAGCCTTGGGTTGGGGTATTCGATATCTTCATAAAAAATAATGCCGCCCGGTTCAAAGCGGAAACTTCTCCCCGCCCGATAGGCGCTTCCCCTTAGAATCTCCAATTCCCCAATGAAGTTGTACACTCCCTGTTCGCGGGTCATATTGATCGGTCCGTTGCTGGCGATCTCGGCATCGATATCGTCGTTCTTCACCCAGACATTGGAGACGAATTCGGCATTTATGTTTAAATCCCAGCTGCTTTCCGCTTCGATTTCGGACATAACATACCATCCTTCGTTTGGCCCGGCGAAATTCTCTTTGTAATCTGCTTTGAGAATTGCCACGTCACCTGAAACCAGTGGTGGCGATTGCCCGGTAACAGCCAGCAAGGCATTGAACCGGCCTTTAATATCACCCAATTCATAAATAGCCGGCATATTATTGACGGAGACATTAAGGTCATAGTACTGTGAATCGACGCTGTTGATCGTTACCGTACCGGTCATTCCGATTTTGCCGACGACACTGCCGAAATCAGGATGTCCGTCGTTCATTTCATATGTAACAGCATGAAACGAGTCGACCTGGATTTTCCAGCCATCCATGGTAACAAACGCGTTGACGCTGTCGAAGGGATTCACCAGTTGATACATTTTCAACCGGCCATTCCTGATTGAAGCATCGCCATAAAACTGCGGCCGCAACGGTGTCCCCGTCATCCGGAGGTCGGCCCTGAAGTCTCCGTTGAGATAATCGACATCGCGAAAGAACAAGCCAATCAATTTCAGGCTATCGTCTTTTGCTGCGATATTGACATCTATTTGCTCATCGGGAAAACGCTGCACGACCGAATCGAATGAAAGATCGATGGGATAAAAACCGGAAGCCTGGTATTCTCCGGCCGGGCTCTTGATATTGACAGAATCAATTATAACCTTACGATCGGCATAATCCAGGTCCGCGTCGAGAACTCCGAGATATTCCCCTTCGTATGTGAGTGAGTCAAGGATACCGTCGAAGGAAATAAAGGGATTGGTAAAGGCGCCTTTCAGCGTAATATCTCCGCTAAGAGATCCTCCGATATTCGACTTATTATTCAGGATTTCAATCCAAGGAGCGATATCGATATTGCTTCCGCTTATAGCCAGGTCCATGGTTTCATCGTAGTTGACTCTTCCCTGCCAGCCAAGATGCCCGACCGGGCGGATAAACCGGGTCCGGTCGAAATTAAAACCATTGGAGTCGACCACTATTTGTATTTCGGATTCATTCTTAAGGGGAATATCAAACAGGTCTACATTTACGCTGTCGAAAGTCAATAGCTGAGGGTACGATTCATAATCGAGATTTCCATGAGCGGTCAATTCCATGTACTGGTTGCCATACCATCCATCTGCAATTCGAACGTTTTGCGAGTCGATATCAAGTTGCAGGAAGGCGGAATCCATCGGCAGTGAATAGGCGAATCCGCCAATCAGAAATGCCGTGGCGTCACCGTATCGATTCTCCGTGAAATGCTTAATATCGAAGTTTATCGAAGCAGCCGAGGAATAGATACCGTACAGCCAGAGTGAATCGGAAAGGAAGGTCCCGTTCAGATCGGGATTGCCGACATTTCCCGTGATGGAGGCTTCTCCGGTTCCCTTCCCCGCCATGCTCTTGATAAAGATTTTATCGTTGAAGGCGGACAGGTAATAAAACGACCCTGTACCATGAATATCGATATTGCCGGAATATTCGATTTTGCCCGAGGCATTAAAATGATTGTCATAGTACGACAGATTGAAGTTATCTCCGAAAATTATGCTGTCGGTGGTAACATGCAACGTCCCGGCGGCATTGTGCGCGTGATAGATATCGAACCAGGATTCATCGAGAATAGTGTTGATGTCGATAGCCATGGTTTTATTGCGAAGGCCGATACCCGATAATTCGATATTGCCGCTGAGATCCGATTGAAAGGTGTTTTCAACCAGATTATTCAGGTTGAAGTGCCTGATGTCTCCGATAAGAGCATATTGTTCCGGATGGGTGCCAACATTCAAATCGCCGACGGCATGAATCCCGCACCCCTTTAGAATAGTACCATACAAAGTATCGAAAGAAAAATAGTTGTCGGCGAATGAAAAGACGGCATTAAGGGAATCGAAATAGCGGTCCATAAATTCCCCCTTGATAAGGAGATTGCCTGAAACGATTCCCTCTTCCACTGCAAGATTTCCATTTACGGCGACATTGCCTTTCAAACCGGCATGGACGAAATTACTGACTTCGCCGAGGTTGATATTGTCAGCGGCAATCCCCATTTGCACTATGGGGCGTTTTTGAAGAACGGCATAACCGTTAAGGCGAAAACTCGAGCTGTCGGTAAAAATAAAAATATCCTGGAATATCAGGCTCTTTCCGGTCAAGGTGGCTTTTCCTCCCCCCGATGACAATGACAGACGCTCGTCGGAAGATTGATAGCTCAAGGCATCTATGTCCACCGAATAGGTATTGTTCGAACCCTCGGCATGGGCCCGCATCATGATATCATTGAATGACAGGGTGTCATCGGGATATTGTATCTGGATACTGAGTCCCTGGAGTCCAACCTCGCGAAGGGTAAAGTCAATGCCCTCCCCTTCGCCGGTTCCCCTTTCGATCGGCTGAGGTATCAGCCATTCTCCCGATTCGGTCTTTCTTAAAACCAGCGAGGCCGAATCAATATAAACGCTCTTGAATATAAACTGTCCTTCCCAGATATTGGTGTAGTCGTACTCGGCCAACAGACTGGGAATACGGGCCATTTCATAGGAATGAACGCTGTCATCATATGTGATAACGATGTTCTGGAGATGAAGATTATGAAAGAAATCTCCGCTGATTTTGCCAACCCTGATACTGGCGTGAAAACGGTTTTCCACCAATTCGGTCAGCTTGCTGTTGACGAAATATTCCAGCAGGCCGAAAAAGAAAAACAGAACGACAAAGATAATGAACAGGGCGATCAGAATCCCGATCCCTCCCGCAATGAACTTTTTGGTCTTTGTCATCTCTTTTTCTTTACGTCAGTTATTATCTTATCGGCCGCTTCATATGCGGCTTTTCCCGCCAGTGGCATTATGTCGCAATTTACCTGCCGAATCAATTCTATGTCTGCCCCAACATTCAGACTTCCGAGTATATGAGACAATAATTGCCGTTCACGCCTATCGACAATCAAAGCGGCCACTTCGGCTAATTCTCGCTCGATTGAATTAAGTCCCGGGCGACTCAACACCTTGCCGTATCCTTCGATAACCATCCAGCGAAACATATCAGGAGATATTTCGACAAAGCGCTTTTCGAGTTTATCATAGTTGCGACCGTAAACCTGTTTGCAGAGCGACATTCCTTCTTTGAACCATTTCTCGCTTTCTTCGGAGGAAATACTCTTAATTGCTTTGTTATTCCCCGCGGGCGGCGGACCGTAGACCTCGGAATGGTATATGGCGGCCTCAATCATGCGGGGAAAACCGAGAAACAGATAGCTCTGCAGGATAGTCTCATAGACAGCTTGATGATCGAAATCGGAACCTTTGAAAAAACGAAGGCATTCGAGAATAGAATCTTGTTGTGCAACCGCAATGGCCGCGGAAAAAAAAGAAAGCAAACGGACCCTGCGTGACTGCGGGGGCTCGCCTATGTCATTCAGGTGCTTTGTGATATCCAAATCCGCCATAGCGCCAGTATAATACCATTCGGCCCGAGAAGGTGCAACTTCAATTTGGCAAGAAAAAAACCGCCGGAACCTGTTTACAGGCGCCCGGCGGCTCTTGAAGAACTCATTATAAATCAGCCTTCGGCATTCACCTCCCTGACCATGGTGGTTTCCGGCATCATGGTCCCGTTATACATCTGGAAAGTCCCCGGTTGCATCCGGAAAAATTCCCTCGGGATCGGCACCCACAGGCGGTTATAATTCCCGCCGGTTTGCTGCCCGGTTAAGATGTTAAACTGCGATTCCCCGGACAGTCGCTGCATCATGCTTTTGATGCGCGTCGCCCGTTGAAGCTGATCTTTGAATACCCAGTGTTCGCTCTGCGGTTGAACGGTCTGGTAGTCGTCGTTCAGCAGGGGATCGGCCGTTTCCGCAATTGTCGGTCTCTCCGTCGGCGTCAGGAACTTCTCGATTCCGCCTGCAAAGATAAAGGCGAATACGAAACAGGCTGCCGCGACAACCGCCGAAATGCGCGTAAGACTCACCACCGGAACCCGCTTCTTTGGAAGATACGCCTTGCTTCTGGTTTCGCTGAATCTTTCCTGGGCCAGCCTGTCCATCAGGCGAGCGTTGAAATCGGCGGAAACCTTCACCTGCGTCATCCGCGGAATAGAACTTAAAAGCTCACGGGAGGTGGCTTCGTCACGACGGCAATTCGGGCAGGCCTTCAGATGATCGGCAATCGCCCGGGATCGCTTTTCCGATAGCTCACCATTACAGTAAGCTGACAGGAAGGAGCGTACCCTTCGACAGTGCATGTGATTCCTCCACTCTCGGTTTCAATTTATCTCTCAATATTGCTCTCGCACGATTAACACGGGATTTTACCGTCCCGAGCGGTATATTCATTATTTTGGCCACTTCATCGTACGGAAGTTCCTGGACATCCCTGAGAACGAAGGCCAGCTTATATTTCTCCGGAAGTCCTTCAATCGATTTTTCCAGCGCCTGGGGAAGGTTGGTCGGGAGTTCCATCTCCACCGCAATTTCCTGTTCATTCCCTTTCATATCGAAAATATCGAAGAATTTAAAACGCTTTCTCTTACGGAGTTCATTCCGAGCCAGGTTCAAAGCTATCGTATAAATCCAGGTCGAAAAACAATGACGGAAATCGAAGCTGTCGCGGTGCTGGTAAACTCTCAGGAATGTCTCCTGGACGATATCCTCGGCTTCCTGTTCGGAACTTAACATCCTGTAAACCACGTTCATAAGGCGATCCTTATACTTATCCATAATCCGGCCAAACGCGACCATGTCGCCATTCTGAACCCTTCGGATAAGTTCATGATCCTGTTGCTTTTCAGTTTCCTGCTTCACAGCTCCACCTATTACCTAAGAATGTTACATTTTCCCATTTTTAAAGTTCCCATAAAAGATTACGGGCCGCTTCAATTAAGTCAGCCGAATAATCTCCAAGGATACCCCAGAACATAAAGCAAAAACGCTACCAAAAAGACAATAATCAAAGGAACAGTCAAATGCCGATAAACTCCGGCCAGCCGGGCTTTGAAATGTTCATTGGTTAAAATCAGGCAGAAGTGCGTGGGAGACAACATCATACCCAGATATCCAGCCGTGAAGGCAAGGAAGATATTGTTATAATTCAGCTCCGGCTGATATAAATATCCTGCCAAAATCGGATATGACAGCCCCACCAGGGCAGCCAGCATCCCTGTAAGCATCCCCGAAATAAAAGCCACCGCGATAATAACGGCGGTATCCGGGAGACCCAACTGCCCGGCCATCTCGGGGATGGAATTGACGGCGTCCGAGATTTCCAGCATTTTCTGAAACGACATAATCCCGAAAACCAGGGCAAAAAGGCGCGGGGCCAGGGCCTGTTTGGCCGCGGCCTTTACTATCGAAGTAGCCGGCTTTTCCAGAAATATCAGGAGAGCAATGGAGATTATAATGGCAAACACCAGATGTATTGGGGTCGCGGCGTATATCAAAATGGCCAGTAGTATCGGCCAGATCCCCAGGAGGGTCTTCCCCAGCGGTTTCCAGAAATGACCGCTGCCGTCCCCTTTCTCTTTTATTTTCCTGATCATGAAAATAAACCCGACCGGCAGCATGATAAAAGTCATCGGAAGCTGCATCAAAGCCATGGTCCCGATAGGCATTTGTGTCAGGGCCGCAGCCAGTATGATTCCGGGGTACACCGGCCACCAGAACTCGATAACATGGCGGGACCAATAGTTGACCGCCGCCGCGAATTCCGGAGTATATTTTTCTTGCGGAAGAATCTGCCCCACTAACGGAGCCGATAGAATCGCCCCTCCCGGCATCGGCATCATACCCACGAGAAGTGGCAGCATTGCCGCGGAGGTCCTCGCTCCTCCCAGTAGATCCCTGCTGGCCGATACCAGCCTGTCAAGATAGCCGATGTCTTTAAGGATTCTCCCCAGGAAGGTAATAAGAATTATTATGGCCTGTATTCTCAGGAAATTGAGCGACAAAACCACATCGCGGTAGCCAATCAGGATTTTTTGCAGACTAGCTCCGAACAGCAGTGCCGTGGCCAATCCGGCAAAGAGCAGAATGTATCCCACGAAGATGTTTTTTCTCAGGGCGATGATAATCGCAATGAAAACAGCCGCCAGTTTTAAAAACCCTTCCATAACGAGGCAATATAGAGGGTCATTATAAACAGTCAATTGTAGACTTTGTTATTCGGACAAATTGAATATTTAAAGTGCATTAAATCAACCAGTTCGACCAAATATTGTGCAGGCCGCAGGATTATATTGCGGAATCCGTGGAAACCCCAATGGTATAAATAATAAACAGCCGGGAACAATAATTGCCCTGAAACATGGGATAAGCGGGGGAACATAGTTTTTTATTGACGGTTTTGCCATGAAGGGGTATCATCGCCTAAATTCATGCTATTTTACTAAGGAGGGTAAAATGCTGAAAAAAGCTGTGATGATCCTCATAATTACTGCAATTATGATGGGCTCATCGGACATAATCAAGGCTCAGGAAGTCGAGCAGGTCGGCCAGACCTATTTCGACATTCAGCCGCGGTACCTGATCGATGCTCCCACCGCCTGGACCCTGCCCCGGGGAGCTTTCGATTTCGTGACGCGTGTATATCCCGAGGGGGGAGTTCTGGGTATGGTCGCCATTGGGTTGACCAATCATTTTATGATCGGGATATCCTACGGCGGAGATCGGATTCTTTCGGAACAGCAGGCCCGAAGAGGTCCACGCCTGGAATTCAACGCCAAGCTCAAACTGGTCGATGAGCAGTATTATTTCCCTGCAATCGCCATCGGGTTGACAACTCAAGGATATGATTCCTGGGATAGCGGCCTGAAGCGCTACACCTATAAGTCAAAAGGCTTTTACGGCGTGATAACCCGTTCCCTGTATTTCTATAAGTGGTCCATCGGCGGGCACGCAGGAGTGAACTATTCTATGGAAACCGATGATAACGATGACGATCCCAATTTCTTTGTCGGCATGGACACCCGCTTCAATCCCAGTTTCGGTCTGGTGATGGAGTACGATTTCGCATTGAATGATAACAAGGCGAATCAGTCCTACGGCCGCGGACGGGGGTATCTGAATCTCGGTCTGCAGTGGATTTATTCGGAAAACCTGTCGATTGAAATCCTGCTCAAAAACCTTTTAAATAACCGCCGGGGAGTTAACTCTTTCAGCCGCGGTATACGTCTTACCTATGTGGAATATATTTAGTACTGAATAGAACGGACCCATATGTTTATGAATAAGTATTTTACCCTCCTTTTCTTTCTTTTAATCCTGGCAATGACATTTTCGGGATGCTACACGGTTTTAATGCATCCGCAGACCGAAGAAGGATATGCTCAGGAGGACTATCAGGACGCCTGTATCGATTGCCATACCGACTACAACGACTATCCTTACGGCTATTTCTATGGAGACCATTACAGCGATTACTGGTGGTCGACTCCGCGCTACGGTTATTACTACGCTTACCCCTGGTGGTGGGATTATTATTGGTCTCCCTCGGAAGGACGCCAGGTAAATTCACAGAATGAAGATGTTTTCGTCCCCCGTTCCAGCACCGGTGAAAAAGCCACTCGCCGCGGAAGTATACGTCCCCCCTATGTTGAGCCGCTGTCGAATCCCGGAACGACCACCATCACCCGCGGAGGAGGCTCAGGCGGACGAGGAGGGAGTGTCAAAGAAGGGAATACTCAAACCGGCAAAGACTCCACCAATAACAATAATAACGGCAATAACAATAACAACCAGGACCAGCAGCAAAAGCAACAGACCCAGCCCGACAACACCAAGAAGACCCGCCGCGGCGGAGGACGTCAATGAGATCGGCTATGATAGTTAAATCATTATTATATATCATATTATTGTCAGGGTTATCAAGTTGCAGTTTAATGGCCCAATATATAGATCAAGTGGAGGAAATCACCGCTGGTAATTTCTTCGGTTATGGTGCCCGGCAAATGGGTATGGGAGGCGCGGGCATGATGTCATTTGACGGCTCCGCTCTGTTTTATAATCCCGCCAATTTGGCTCGGATCCCGAGAATCGAAGCCAGCCTCGGTTTGTCGCACCAGGAATATACCGATAAATCGTCGGTTCGCGAAGTCAGAAGAATTGTCGACTATACCGGGGTTTCTCCGACCGAGCAAACCTTTCAAGATCGCTTCGCCGGTTTTGAATCGGTTTTTGGCAATGCTGAAGATTCCAAATCCAATACGCGCCTGAACAGCGCCATCCTGACGGTTCCTTATCCCACTTACCGCGGCTCACTGGTTTTCGGATTCGGAGTCGCCAATGTCGCCAATTTCGATCGGGTCTTCACCCTCAGCCATTCCGATTCGGCCAGCCCCGGAAACCGCATTACGGCCCGAGGCAACGAATTTCAGACAGGAGGCTTGACCCAATGGGGAGCCGGAGCCGGGATCGACCTCTCCCCTCGTATTGCCTTTGGATTGTCGTTGTTTATATATACCGGAAAGCACGACTATAATTGGAGATATCGCCTCGATTCACTTCCTGATTTGCAGTATGGTCAGGAAGATTATATTACCGATAAGTATTTCGGCTGGAATTTTAAGCCATCATTGGCGATTCAAATGAATCAATATCTGTCTATGGCGCTGGCCTTTGAAACCCCTTTGACCATGAGCGTTAAAGAAGACATCAGTACCACCTACGACGGCGATCCAAGTATTTATGTAGATGAAGTGGAATACGATATCAGGCGGCCTTTCGTATTTTCCGGGGGGATGGCTCTTAGTTTCAATGAAGCCACCCTGGCCCTCGATATCGATTACACCGACTGGACCCAGATGGAATATAAAAACAATATCTTCATGGAGCGGTATAACGACGAAATCGAAGCGTATTACGATAAGGTCTTCCGCTACCGAATCGGCGGGGAATATGTCTTTCCGAAACTCGGTCTATCGCTGCGCGGAGGTTACTTCGTCGATCCTCTTCCGGTCAAAAAGCAATTTATCGACGACGATCGAAACGGATTTTCGCTTGGTTTCGGCATCCTGATTGACAGGGTCATGACTATCGATGTCGCCTGGGTCCGATCCGGGTACAACAGGAATTCCGATTTCATCTATGCCTCAACTTACGATGCAGGCGATGAATTAACCGCATCGCATAATCTAATTGTGGATGAAGATATTTCGTACGATCGAATTTACGTGACCAGCGCTTATCGCTTTTAGAGCAGCGTCATGCTCAGATCATGTCCCAGCGCGAGAGTATCATTTTGACAAATTCAGTGACTTCCTTGAATACCAGTTTCTGGTATTCCTTCGCTTTAACAGGGTCGTAATCGGGGAAGCCCTCCCCCTTTTTATAAAGCAAAATGGTTCCCGGAACCGGATAGATGTCGCCGCCGGGACGATAATAATAGGCCATCTCCCGATCGAGCTGTTCTTTATTTACGAGATTACTGTCTATGGCCTGCACCATGGCGGCTTCGTCCAAGGCGGCGTGCCCGCCATGCTCTCCGAAAAACTCTATGGCGGTCGCTTCACAGAGATCCCACCAATGGATAACGGCTATTTTAATTCCATAATCACGGAAATATTCCTGGGCGCATTCTTTAAGGGCGGCGTTGTTCCCGCCATGCCCATTCATCAGGATGACTTTTTTGAACCCGACATCACGAAACGATTTCAGGATTTCGAAAATGTACTGCTTGAAAGTGGCGGGAGTTACGGTGATTGAGCCGGGATACCCGTACAGAGACTTGGTGATTCCGTAATTCACGGTCGGAGCTATCAGGGCGTTTACTTCTCCGGCTAGGTGAGCTGAAATCGATTCAGGAATAAAATTATCGGTTCCGATTGCGGCAGCGCCGTGTGCTTCGACCGTTCCTACCGGAAATATCACGGTATCGATTTCCTTCGGGACCAGCCTTTTGACATCGACCCAGGTCAGGCGCTGCAATTCTCGCTCCATTTGTCAGGCCTGCCTTTCCATGACACGCTTCAAAACCAGTTCAGTCTCTTTGGCCGACTCTTCATCTCCCTCCAGCCGATACTGGTTGATATCTCTGACGAGAAATTCCAAATCCTCGGGATGTTCGACCGCGTACCACATTTCCATTTCGGCCCAGGAAAGCCCCCGTTCGCGAAACCGTTCGGTTACCTCGGAATATATTTTGGGCGAGCGCCAGTCGAAATCGGCCAGGTTGACATGGTACTTACCGGTCATGCCGAGCAGGTAGTATCTCCCCTGTACGGTGGGTCCGAAAACGGCGTCGGATTGTTTTAATAATTTATAGGCCATCTTAAGGTGTTTTTCGGTCAGGGTCGGAGTCCGGCTCCCGATAAACAACACGTACTTATAGCCGTCGTCAAAGCACTTATTGAAAACCCTTTCCATCTTAATTCCCCAGCGTTCCGGCTCGAGGATACTGCTGTGCAATTTCGACTCAAGGACATTGGCCTTTTTCCCCTTCAGTCGATCTTTGAGATATTTCACAATCGTGGATACCGCTTTCCGGGTTCCCGTGGAATCTCCGTAGAAAAGATGGATATCGAAAGAATTCAGGCCCAGGACATTAACCAGAGTGTCGGCGAGGAATGCCTGGTGCAAAAAGAATATATCCTCGGCATTGAACCCCTCTCCGAGGCTCATTTCGGAACCGTCCTCCACCGTCTCCTGAACGCAGATGGCGAGGATGGCGTCGTTATTTGCTTTCTTTGGCATATTCAGTCGTTTCAGTTAGCAATTCAAAGTTGCCGGAATATAAGTAAGCGAACAAGGCGGGTCAAGGGACGAGCAGATTTTTTTTGAAGGAGTTTTATTATGGGGTATGCAGACAGAAAATCAATTAGCCGACATTCTGCAACGCCGGAATCAAATCAAGTATCCAGTTGGCGATTCTCTGAAGAAGATTGAAGAACACGAGAATTCCGATCAACATAAGGAGCCCTCCGGAAATAATTTCAACAGAGCGGAAATGCCGTTTGATAAAACCGAATACCCCGACCAGATAATTGAACAGAAGGGCGGTTAAAATAAAAGGTATTCCCAATCCCGCTGAATATAAAACCAGAAGCATGATACCTCGCCATATGGTATCCTGAACTGCGGCCAGGGTCAATATCGAGCCCAGGATCGGCCCGATACACGGAGTCCACCCGAACGCGAAGGCCATTCCGATAAATATCGATCCGATAATGCCGAACTTCTTGTCTCGGGCCTGGAACCTTTTTTCATAATTCAAGGCCTTTATCTTCAGTAATCCGGATACATGGAGTCCGAACAGGAATATTACGACGCCTGCAATTTTGTTGAATAACATCTGGTTTTTCAAGAGCCAGGTTCCAATGAACGATGCCGACGCTCCCAAAGCAATGAATACCAGCGAAAATCCGATGACGAAAAAGATGGTGTTGACGGCAACCCGCCCCATTTGCGAGGAAGCTTTATCGCGACTGCCTAAATCATCCAGCGATACGCCAGATATAAATGAGATGTATCCGGGAATTAGCGGCAGAACACATGGTGATATGAAAGAAATCACTCCCGCCAGAAATGCCCCGATGCCAGTTACGCCAGTTTCAAACATATACCACTTCTTAGATTAAAATCCAGGATAACATGGAATAACGAATAGGGCAAGAATTTATTTCCGGGATTTTGCGATTACATCCGGCAATGCCTGTTGCAAGGCACGGAATAACTCATCTTTGTCGAGTTTCTGGAGCAACTGGGCCGCAAGCTTTTCCGAAACGGAATCAATAAGCTTGTCAGTCAATTGCCGCAGTTCCTCTTTACTAAGCTGAGATTGATCCTCCCAGGCTTCTTTAGGATGGGACTTTTCTTCTTCGGATTTGGAGGCAGTCGTCTTTTCGGAAGCAGTCCGCGCCTTTTGCAATCCGGCTTGAGCCTTTTTCTTCTTGTCAAGCTCGTTGAGGTTTTCCATCTCTTTTCTGAATTCCGAGATGAATTCATCAACCCCGCCGGCATTGATTTCGGCATCCTCCCCCTCTGGCGTCGGAGTATGTCCCGGGTCCTTCTGTTTGCCCTGTACCTGCTTTATCGGCTCAAGCCCGGCACCGGTATCCTCTTTATGCAGGGTATCTTCGTCTGATATCTTCGGAGTTTTAGCCTCAGGAGCAAACTTGATATCTGAGACATCCTTCTGCATCTCATTGATGAACCAATCGTAATCGTGCGGCCCCGTACTTCCGGGACTACCCTTATGTCCTACCTGTTCGATCTTCCCGGTCTGTTTCTTCTTCATCCCGTAAGGATCATTGGGTATTTCCAGTTTGGAAGACGCCGACAGGTTTTCGGGGATTTTCTGTTTCGACTCACGCGAATCTTCGGTAAAACCGTCTTCACGAATCATTAAGGATTCAACCCGGGAAGAATCGTCTTCGGAATGCTCGGCTTCCTTTCTCGCAATACCGAAATCATCCTCGCTTTCCCGTGAATGTCCCCTTGCCGACATCCCCGTGGTGGTTTCACCAACGACCTCGGAATCCTCAACCTGAAGATGATCCAGGCCGAGAGCGGCATCGAGAAATTCGTCATCCACCGAAGCGACATTGAATGGATCAACTTCGTCGGTTTTTGGCTTTTGAGGTTCCGTTCCGCCGACAAAAAGCCTCACCTTTTCCATGAATTCCTCGGCCTCAAACGGTCGCGGTAGAATAATTTCGGGCGGAAACGGTATCTGGCGGCCGTCGGGATCGGCAATTAGAAGCATCGGGATTTTCGAAGTTGCCTCATTTTCGGCGATGATTTCATATAGGTGTATTTCCTGCGAATCTTTCAGGTCGGCTCCGACGATAATCAGACTTGGCTCGGAAGATATGATCAGCTGCTTGGCCCTTTCTATCGTCCCGGCCGATATTACATCATAGCCATGCTGGTGCAGGAGCGATTCCGCGATACTTCTGATAGCCTCGGATTTTTCTGCGATTAGAATTTTCTTACGCATGCGGTCCCTAATTTATATGGCCGCCTATTTATCCTTTTTGGAAAGGATTTGGCTGGCTTCTTCTAGAAATTTCCGATCTTCCTTCGGGAGGTTATCATACCCGACTTCATTTATTTTATCGAGAATTTCATCGACTCTCTTCATTATTTCTTCGGCTTTTTGACGGTTTTTCTCCAGTTCCGCCGTTTTTCGCTTGTATTTGACGGATTTCAAATAACTTAAGGGTTTTAGTAAACGCCAGTCAAGTTTAATATAGGCTACCGCGAAAACCGCCCCGCCGAGGTGAGCCAGGTGTGCAATATTAGGCCCTCCCGTGAAAAATACCAGTAGCGCAAATAGGGGTATGGCATATTTTACTTTCATCGGAAGCACAAAGAAGACAAGAAGATACCTCTCGGGAAACATAAACCAGTAGGCCATCAAAACGCCATAAATGGCACCGGAAGCGCCTACAATAGGTACATTCGAAGTATAATTAAAAATCAATGAAAAGAGAGCTCCGCCAAATCCGCAAAGAATATAAAAAAATAAGAACGGCCGGGAACGCCAGGCATACTCAATTTCGGTCCCGAACATCCATAACACGAGCATATTCATGAAGATATGGAAAAATCCGGCATGCAAAAACATATAGGTTAGAGGCTGGAACAGGTAGTTGGGAAAATCTGAATAGAACAAAGCCGGAGTCAGTCCGAAAACCCGTGTAATATCAATTGTAGTCGCCGCTTCGATTAAGAAAACAGCAGCATTGGCAATTATCAAATATTTGATAACAGGACTAATTGAACCAGGACCGATTCTTACCGATCCCATACCGCTATTATAACTGCGAAAGCTCATTCTATATCCTAATCGGCAAATTCGGGGTAAGCCATTACTCTTTCAATATATTATACCCGGAAAAAGAGAATATTGCCAACCATTTCATTTCCCTGGCGGCGTTTCTTTGGAAGTGGATTCATTCCCGCTTTTTTCCTGGGATAGATCTTCGCTATTTTTCCCCGACCGGGGAACGCAGTAATTCGGAGTTCAGGTATTAATTCCGGCCCGTGGCAGAATAACTTTTACCAGCAGAAGCCACACTCCCAGGAATAATACCAGGGCTATAAGGTCGTAAATATCCATTCAAAGAATAAGCTATAGTTAATTCATCAGCCTGCGGTATTCCTGCGCCATACAGCGGTCCATTATCATCATAATTCCGTTGTCGATTCCGGTCGCGAATGCTTCCGGAGAAACCACGCCAAGCTGCAGCCAGACAGCCGGAGCCTTTGCAGCGGCCGCCTCTTTCACGATATCGAAGGCATGTTCGGGCCGGCGAAAGACATCGACAATATCTACCGGTCCAGGCAGAGATTTCAAGTCAGGATAGGCCATTTCCCCAAGGATTTCATTTTCTTTGGGATTGACGGGGATAATTCTGTATCCCTTGCTTTTCAAGAACGAAGCCACCTCATGGCTGTCGCGGTCAGGATTAGAAGAAAGCCCGACGATTGCTATCGTTCGGGCTCTCTTCAACAGGCTTTTTATAGATTCGTCCTTGGGATTATTCCACTGCGATTTGTTGTCCATAATTCCGTTTTACTAGTCGAGAACCTTGTTAACCTTGCTCACCAATTGCGCTTTCGGCATCGCTCCGACCACCTGTTCCACCAGCTGCCCGTTCTTAAAGAACAACAATGAGGGAATCGACATGATTCGGAACTGACTGGCGATTTTCGTATTGGAATCGACGTCCACTTTGGCAACCTTCAATTTCCCGTCATATTCGGAAGCGATTTCTTCGAGGATAGGAGCAATCATCTTACATGGCCCGCACCAGGCCGCCCAGAAATCTACCACAACCGGAGTATTGGATTTAAGCACTTCCTGTTCGAAAGAATCGTCGGTTACTGCAATTGGCTTACTCATTCTAAATCTCCCAAGTATTTTATAAATATTTTATTGCTGATTCTAACAAGAATCAGCTGGTTTTGTTCCCATTCGAAGCGCTTTATGCCTCCATTCATCGAATAATTAGATAATCAAGATATCGATTTGATTCAATCAAAATGTCCCCGATTTCCATTATTCCGGTTAAGATACACGCAAAGCGTGCTCTATGGCATAGCGGCTTTTTACCTGATCAATGAAGGCTTCCAGGCGGGTTTCTTCACCCGAATCCTGAAGCCCTTCATAGCTCATATTAAGCCAGGGAATGTCTCCAAGGTCTTGAGCTATTTTGCGCGACAGCGAAGACACAATCGTTCCCGGCATGCAATTGAACGGCATGCAATTCACAATGCCGCAGGCACCCTGATTGGTAAAATCGATGGCCTTTCCGATCGATAAAACCGCCTCGCCCCTGACATCCACCGGGAGATACGGCTCCGCCATGCGGATTATTTCGCGGATTCCTTTTTCATGATCGATCGGAAAATATTTGTGGAAATTTTTTTCCATTTTGCTTTCGCTGTGATTCTGATATATATCCTGAAGCTTGCCGGCAAACATCCCCTTATAGTTTCTATTTACGGCGGCGTCGAGCTGGAAGGTATAGGTCGTATAGTTTATCCATTCGGCGAAAGTGGCAAGAACGACCTCCACCCCAAGATTCTCAAGTTTGGTAATCAAGTGGTTATTGGAAAAACGATTATTCCGCAGATATATTTCACCGACCAATCCCACTTTGGGTCTGGCGATTTCTTCGCGTTCAATCGACGCGAATTCCCGGCCGGCTTTCTCGGCAAGTTCCTTTATATCGCGGTTCTGTATGATCCAGTCCTGCATTTCCTTGAGGTATCGATAGTACACCTTTTCTGCCTTACCACGCTCACGTTCGTACGGTCTGGACCGCAGGAGGCATTTTATCAGGCAATCCACGAAGATGATTCCGGTCCATCCGATTTTACGGAAATTATCCCCTTCCAGTCCGAAATCGGCATAGGACGTCCGGGAATTCGGCGAATAGATGGGAATGTCCTTGTGCCCCAAATCGTCGAGTATAATTCGGTGCAACTGCGAATATTGCCCGAATCGGCAAGGCCCGTCGGCCCCCGGCATGAAAAAGACCGACTTTTTGGGATCGAAACCGGGACGGTTTATTTCCCGAATCATGTCACCGGTGGTCACGGCACAGGGAAAACATTCTTTCCCGGTGGTGAAGCGCTTGCCATAAAACAGGCTCTGCCCGTCCGGTTCATCCATCACTACCGCTTTCAGGCCGCAGCGTTCGAACGCTGCCCTGACAGCATAGGCATGATCGCACATGTTCGGGATATATATCGTTCTTTCTTTAACTCCGAAACGCTGATCGGCGGGACTGAAATCGCTGACCGGGGGAGCATACTTATAGAATCTGAGAGAATCAAGATATGCCTCTATCCTGGTAATCATGCCGGCGTCGCCGGAATGTTCATCCAATTCCAATTGAAGGTACGGTTTTCCAGTCATATTGCGACGGAAGAAGTGCGTGATAAACGAATCGGGGCCGCACCCGAACGAGGTCAGATAAATCGCAAACAGCTTGGGATGCCTTCTTATATAACTTGCCGCCGACAGGATCTTTCTTCCGTACAACCAGTACATGCTGGAAAGATTTTCCGTGTCTAGTTTCAGGGGGAGAAAATCGATATGGATAACCTTCATCCCCATTTTGCGGATTTTTTGAGGAATCTCCATCGATAATCTGCGGTCGAATCCGTTGTACGGGCGGCTGACTATTACCATGCACTTTTCATCTTCACCGAGTTCGGCCAGGATTTTCTCACCGGTTTCCAAGAGGTTCTGACGGTACAAATCATAGGCCTTCATTCCGATCTTACAAGCCTTCCTCAACTGCCTTTCGGAAAGCCCCATTTCTTTCCCCATTATCTTCATTTGCACTGCCATGTGGGCGGGATCCCGGTCGAGACTTAAGGGGAATCCCAGGAATATTATACCGGCAGCATTGAAATCGAAACGGGTCTTTACCGTGCTCGAAATCGACTGGATGTAAGGGCATATTTTGGTGCCGTATTCATCGATGTCATAATCTCCGGCCGATTTCACCAATCCCGGTAAGAATATGAAATCGACATCCTTCTTCATAAGATTGTCGATATGCCCGAAAGTCATTTTAACCGGGAAGCATGTCTCGGCCGTGAATCTTTCCAGGGAGCTTTCCACGATCGCCTGGTTGGAATGATCGCTCAGGACCACATCGTACCCCAATGATTCGAAAAACGCCTTCCAGTAGGGATAAAATTCATAAAAATGAAGGGCCCGCGGGATTCCTACACGCCCTTTAATGGGAATACCATGCGGACGAGTCACATATCGTTTGGTAAGGAACCTCTGTCGCATGGCAAAGTAATCTCGAACCCGGATCTTTTCGCCAGATCGACGGACATCGTATTTTTCGCAGCGGCTGCCATAGTACAGCGGCTCCTCACCTTCAACGTCGACCTGGCGAATTTCGCACATATTGGAGCAATCCTCGCAGGTGAAGGTGGAGATTTCATACTTCCGTTTCGACAAATCGAATCCCTTGAACCGCGATCCTATTCCCTCGTCCGCTTCCATGGCCAGTATCGCGGCGCCGATGGCGCCGGTGACGTCATGGTGTGGTGGAACCGTAATGCGTTTGCCGGTCAATCTTTCGAATGCGGCGACCACCCCTTTATTCCAGGCGACTCCCCCCTGGAAGAAAATATTCTCTCCGATTCTGCGGTCTCCGACCACTTTGGTCAAATAATTCGATGCAATGGAATAGGCCAGACCCGCTACAAGGTCGTCGGTCCCTGCCCCTTGACGCTGGTGTCCGACCAGGTCCGATTCCATAAAGACTGTGCATCGCTCGCCGCATCCTACCGGACATTCGGCCCGAAGGGCCCGGTCGCCGAATTCCCGCTCGATGTTGATTGCCAGCTTTTCGGCCTGTTCCTGGAGAAACGACCCCGTCCCGGCGGCGCAGGCCTTGTTCATTTCGAAATCGATAACGGTTTTATTGTCAAGCGCGACGTACTTGGAATCCTGCCCGCCGATTTCAAAAATGGTATCGACGGTCGGGTCGATATTGATGGCCGCGGTCGCCTGAGCGGTGATTTCATTCTTGACAATATCTGCTCCGACGAAATCGCCGATGAGGTATCTCCCGGATCCGGTTGTCCCGACTCCAATTACTTTAGCCCGGTCGCCGATCTCTTCTCCGATTTCGGCCAATCCCCGCCGGACTGCCTCAATCGGCCGTCCCTCGGTCATCAGGTACCGCCGCGCCACAACGTTTTTATCTTTGTCGATCAGAACCAGGTTTGTGGAAAGCGAGCCTATGTCGATACCGAGGTACACTTCAAGGTTAGAAATTTCTCCCTCGTAGGCTTTTTTCGTAGTGGCATAAAATTTGAAATCGGGGAAATCGAAGGTGAGTCTTTCTCTCCCCTGCCGCGGGGCTTCGCGATATTTCAGATAACCCGCTATTTTTTCCGGATCGAGGATGGTCTCGGCTCCGACTTCGCCTCCCTGGACCAGTATGGCTGCCCCTATGGCTCCCATGACATTGAAATTTTCCGGGATTAAGAAATCACTGTCCAACACATCCAGAATATCTTTAAACGCCCTGACCACTCCCGGATTGGCTGCGACACCACCCTCGAAAGCAATCGGCGCGATTATCTTTTTCCCTCTTGCTATGGCGCTCTTGAAATTCCGCGCCACGGCATAACACAGTCCGGCCACAATATCATAATCCGGGGTGGCGATTTGCTGGAGATGGATCATGTCCGACTTCGCGAACACCGAGCATCTTCCGGCGATTCGGGGGGGATTGGTCGATTTCAGGGCCATTCGGCCAAACTCATCCTCAATCGATATTTTCAGTCGATTGGCCTGCTGATCGAGAAATGATCCGGTTCCGGCGGCGCAAAGATTATTCATTGAAAAATCGGTCACGACCCGCTTTTGAGGGTCGATCTGAATGAACTTGGAATCCTCGCCCCCCATTTCAATAATGGTCCGGACTTGAGGAACCAATTCATAATTAGCGGCGGCCAGGGCTGAGATTTCTCCGAAAAACTGCCCGCCAAGGATGTTCATCCCGGTCTTTCCACCGATGCCGGTTAACCCCAACCGGACTTCTTTCCCCTTTAAATCCGAGAATTCTTCATCCAATACATTAATCAGGGTCTGATACGGCCTGCCATGAAAACGCCGATAGGCCGTTCGGGCGATTTTGCCTGATTCGTCCCTCACAGCTACCTTGACCGAAACCGATCCAATATCGATCCCGACCGAAGTTCTCCCATTACTCATTATGACTCCTTGTCTGAATCAGGAGTTTAATCAATAAGACATTTGCCTGTTAAAAGCAATCAGATATTTCGGGCCGTCCGGGGATATTATTTTGACTCCACCGATTATTAGACTATATTCCCCCGACAATGAGACTATTAATACAGCGAGTCAGTCGGGCCGCGGTTGAAGTTGAAGGCAAAACCGTAGCCCAAATCGGGCAAGGATTTATGGCCTTAATCGGTTTTCAAAAAAGGGATGATGAAAGTCTCTTATCCAAAATGGTCGATAAGTGCTTAAATCTTCGGGTTTTCGAAGACAAGCAGGATAAGATGAATTTATCTCTTTTGGACACCAATGGTGAATTGCTTCTTGTCTCGCAATTTACTCTCTATGCCAACTGCAAAAAGGGCCGACGCCCTTCATTCGACGCCAGCATGCCTCCGGATGAGGCTGAGCGGCTATACAATAAAGCTCTGGAGCTGTTTCGAGCGAGTGCCGTTAAGGTCGAATCCGGAGTATTCGCCGCGAAGATGGAAGTCTCCTTGGTAAACGACGGCCCCGTAACAATCTTATTGGATAGCGATGAACTTGGCTGATTTTGACAGACTATTGGAGAGTCACCGGCTGGTCCTGGCGTCAAGCTCTCCCCGGAGAGTCAGGCTGCTCAAGGATGCCGGCTACCAATTCAGGCAGATTATACCTAATCTGGATGAGGACAAGGTCTTCCACGACGATCCCTATCGCCTGGCGGTAGTCCTTGCAGAGCAGAAACTGAATGCAGTATTGGATCTTCTTGAAAAGGAAGATATGGCCCTTGCCGCTGACACCATTGTGCTGTTGAAAGGAGAAATCCTCGGCAAACCCCGTTCACCTGAAGAAGCGGTGGACATGCTTTCGCGGTTGTCCGGTAACATGCATACCGTTTGTACCGCGGTTGCTCTTTCAAACGGAAATGGAAATATGGTATCGGGGTACGAATTGACCAGGGTCTTTTTTAATGAATTGAAACCGGAACAAGTGCAGGAATACGTTGCCAGCGGTGAACCCTTCGATAAGGCCGGAGCCTACGGAATACAGGCTTCCGGGGGTTTTTTAGTTGACAGAATCGAAGGAAACTTAGATAATGTTGTCGGCTTACCGATGACCCTTTTGGGGAATCTGGCAGGGCGATTGATTAACGAAAAGGGATAAAATGTCTGCGAATTATTACTTTGACATAGGCGCCCAGTTACGAAAAATCAGGCTCGAACAGAAACGGGAAATCAAAGACATCGCGCAGTCTTCGCGGATTTCCGATAAATATATCGAGGCCATCGAGGCCGGCGATATCAAGGCTTTTCCTTCGACCGTTTATTATAATCTTTTTGCACGGGCCTATGCCCGCGAACTGGGGATAGACCCCGACAAAATATTCGTGATTTCGTCCGAGGAGACGATCGAACTGGAAAAGGTCGAAGAACTGGGTGACAGTTTTTCGGCGCAGGAACTTCGCGGTCTCGATGTCCAGGTCGATGAGAAGGAAAAATCCAGCGGAACGGCCTTTTTCTGGTTTGCAGGTATTTTTATCGTAATCGTCGCTGCGGTTTTGATTTACTATTTCGGCAATTACGGTGATGAGGAAGGCTCCTCTGGCGCGATCGTTAGCAGTACTGAAATCCAGGACACGGTTTCATTGCCGGTAGCTTCGGATGAACCGGTGTATCCCAAACCGCAGGCCGCGGAGGATACCAACAGGATCACGCCGGTCGTAACCGAAAAACCCAAAGAACCTCCGGTTAAAAGGGATACCGTTGTAAAACAGGTGCAACAGACGGTGCCGTCCGGTGATCAGATGACCCTGTCTTTTGATATCATCGATTCGAGCTGGGTTCTGGTTATCGCTGATGGCGATACGGCGCTTAATCGAAGCCTCTATGCCGGGGCAACCAGGACTATTCGCGCAAACCAGACTCTGGTCATCTCTGCATATAATCCCTCAGGTATAAATTTCAAACTGAACGACCGTGAAATGAGGCCAATTTCCCCTCTGGGACGTCCCGTCCGCAATGTGGTCATTGATCGCTCCAATATGGAAAGCTACTACCGGGAATCAGCCGGCGGAGGGGCAGGAGAATAGCCGGGTGGCGAATTTCAAGCATATCATAACCCGGGCGATACTTTATTTCGCAAGAAAAAGGTTCGTGCCGCGTGAAATCCAGTTACCGGAAAACCTCAAGATGGTAACCTCTCTTTTAATTTGCCTCCCCCCCGGACTTCAGGAACTGACCATGATAAAGAATTTGCTGCCGGATATAAACCGGATTTTTTCCGGTGCGACTATATTCCTACTGGCTACGCCGGGGAGCGTGATTTATAACATTTTCCCGCGAAGGGGCTTCCACATCTGGGTCCCGGCCTCGGGCGATTTGTCATGGGGCGGGATGGCCAAAAGGGAATATATCGATAAACTGAAAAAAGAAAAAATCGAAATGATCCTGGATATGAATCTGGGATTGAATTACTTCGCCCAGGGTTTCTTACTCGCTTTTCCGGAGGCCATAAGAATCGGTCCTGCCAATCGGCTCGGACAGCCGTACTATAATCTCGAAATTAAGACGCGGTTTCTCCGCGATGAAAAAAATATTTACAAATCCATGGTGGATACAATCGACCGCCTGATTAATCCTGTCGGCGAGGAGCTGCAGGAAAAGGTGGACGATACCGGCCAATAAACATCGAGGATTAGAAGTGTACCTTAAGAGATTGGAACTTCTCGGGTTTAAATCCTTTCCCGAAAAAACTGTTATAAAACTTACCGGCGGAGTAACCGGCATTGTGGGGCCGAACGGCTGCGGCAAGAGCAACGTGCTCGATGCCATGCGCTGGGTGCTGGGCGAGCAGAAAGTAAGCCTCCTGCGCGGTTCTAAAATGGAAGAGATTATCTTCAACGGCACCCGCGAATTAAAACCGCTTGGTATGGCCGAAGTCACCCTGGTCATGCAAAACACCAAGGGTCGCCTCCCAACCGAATATTCCGAAGTCCAGATTACCCGCAGGCTGTTCCGTTCCGGCGAATCGGAATACCTGCTTAATAAAGTCCCCTGCCGCTTGAAGGATATCACGGATCTGCTTATGGATACCGGGGTCGGCGCGCATGTTTATTCCATGATTCAGCAGGATATGGTCGATGCCATCCTGTCCGATCGCACCGATGACCGCCGTTTCCTTTTCGAAGAAGCGGCCGGCATCTCGAAATATAAGAACCGCAAGAAAGCCGCCCTGCGTAAGCTGGAATCGACCGAGCAGGATCTCTTACGCCTGCAGGATATCGTATCGGAAGTCACCACTCAGACCAATTCACTGAAACGCCAGGTGCGTAAGGCGGAGCGGTATCAGGAGCTTTCCGAAGAGCATAAGAAATGGGAATTGTACTTATCCAAGCAGGCAATTAATAGCCTTAATAAAGAACGGACTGCGAAAATATCCGAGCGGGATCGCCTTCAAGACGAAAAAACCGCGCACGATACCAGGATAGATTCCCTTTCGGCCGAACAAGAAGAAGAACGGAAACGACTGACCGATCTTGACCGCGAACTCTCAAATATATCAAACGAAATATATGAGAAATCGGAAGCGGCCCACAGCATTGAAAAAGAAATAGGTGTTCTTGCTGAAAAGAAGGAATATGCTGCGGTACTTAGGGATAAGAATGATCGTGAAATTAACGCTTTAACCGAACGCCGGGCGATTTTATTAGGCGAAGTCGATGAGGTCAAAGCCGCATTAACTTCCGCCAACAGCGAACTGGAGGAATTCGAAGCCAAAGTCTCTGCGGCCCAGGCCGAGGCCGATGCTGCGGACGAGAAACTTCTCGAAGCCAGGCGCCGCCGTGAAGGCCTCAAGAATCGTTCATCGTCGGTTGAATCGAGCATTTCCGCCGGCAAGACTGACGATTCCAATATTAAAGAGCAGGAAGAAGAAGCCCGCATCCGCCTTGAAGAAATCAGCGGTCAGCGCGAGATGCTGAATGTGCGGCGGAAAAACCTGCAGACGACCTTCGACTCCACGAAGGAAGAGGTTGCGCGAATAGACGAACAGCTGTCGCAGCTACGATCTAATCAGAATACAATCGAAGAAGAACTGAAAACGACCAGCGAGCAGATCGAACAGGTCAGCGACAACATATATGAATTGAATGCTTCTTTTGAGGCCGCCGAGGCCCGCCGGAAACTCCTCGCACAGATGGTGGCTCATTATGAAGGATTCGGATCAGGAACCATCGCGGCACTGAACAACAAGGAAGAATGGCCCAGCCTGATTGGTACGGTAGCGGATCAAATTACTCCCAATGAGGGATTCGAAGACGCTATTGAATCCGCGCTGGGAGAAACCGCTGGTTACATGGTTTGCCGCGACCGTCAGACGGCCAATGTAATAATTGATTATCTGAAGCGTGAGAAAAAAGGGCGGGCCGGAATAGTAATTCTTAATGAGGCCGGAAATATATCGGAATTGCCTCGTCCTTCCCTTTCAGGCGGCGGATTTCTGGCATGGGCCGATCAATGTGTCAAAGTGAATTCGGAGGCCGAACCGATTATCTCCTTATTGCTGGCATCAATTGCCATTATCAAGCCGGGACATAATGACGAAATTCTCCCGCAGCTTCCCCCCTATTTTTCGGCCGTTACCACCGAGGGAGAATATCTGCACAGCCGGGCGGTTCTTTCCGGTGGATCCAGCAGTGAAATATCCCTGTTGGGTCGCAAAAACAAGATAATTGAGCAGGATAGGGCTATCGACCGAACTCGCGAAAAGCTCGAATCATACAAGAAGGAGAAGGCCTCCCTGACTTCCGTGCTCGGTCAAAAACAGGCCGCCCTGGAATCGCTTCGTGAAGATTTATCTTCCTGTATCGAACTGCATGAAGAGGTTACCAGGAAATTAACCTCATCGGAGTACGAGCTGCAATCTCTGGATAGGGAATTCGAGCGCCTCGAAAACGAATCATTTAAGCTGAATCAGAAACTCGAAGTTCTGAAATCCCGCCAGTACGATCTCAATCTTAATTACGACAGGCTGATTAAATCGAAGGAGGAACTGGCTTCGGAGCTGGCCGTTTACGATGGGCAAATCGAAACGTTCGAAGAAGAGGCCGAAGAAGCCGGGAAACGCCTGTCGCAACTCCAAATAGCCCGGGTTGAAAAGAAGAGCCAGCAGCAGCAGCTCGAAAGCCGCATCAGACATATCAATGAACTGCTGACCGATATCGACCGGAATTCTACGGCAAAATCGGAGGAAATTGTCAATGCTGAAGAAGAAGCAAGGCGTGCCTCCGAGAAAATCGTCGTTCTGGAAAAGGAACTCAAACTGACCTTCGATGCCCGGGCGGTATTATCGGATAAAGTGACCGCCATGCGCGAAGATCGCGACCAGATACAGCAGAGTCTCGACCTGCGCGAAAAGGAAATAAAACAATCCCGTCAGGCTCGCGAAGAACGGGGCAGCGGCCTTCATTCCATCGAAATCCGCACTACCGAGATTGAAGGGGAAATCCGCAATATTAAAAGCAGGATCCGCGAGGAATTTGAAATCGATTTGGATGAAATCGAAACCGCGTTGCCGGATGCTTCAATCCCCGAAGATCAGCGGCGCGATCGGATGCACCAGATAAAAGATCTGTTGAAGAACCTCGGTGCGGTCAATCTGCTGGCCCTTGAGGAATATAAAACCACCAGTGAACGCCAGGAATTCCTCTCAACCCAATTGAACGATTTACTGGAAGCCAAAGGGACTCTGCAATCGACCATCAGTAAAATCAACAGCACCGCCCGCAAGCTGTTTCTTGAGACTTTCGATCAGGTCCGGGAAAATTTCAAGAAGGTATTCGAAGAGTTGTTCACCGGAGGTGAATCGGATATACAGCTGACCAATCCCGATGATCCGCTGGAATCTCCGATAGAAATAATCGCCCGTCCGCGCGGCAAAAAATTACTTTCGATTACTCAGATGTCCGGAGGCGAGCGCGCCCTGACTGCTATATCGCTGTTGTTCGCGATTTACCTGGCCAAGCCTTCTCCCTTCTGCATCCTCGATGAAATCGACGCCCCGCTCGATGATACCAACATAACCCGCTTTTTGCGAATGATCCGGGTTTTTTCCGATCAGACCCAGTTCATTATCATCACGCACAATAAGCTGACCATGGAAGCCGCCGATGTCCTGTACGGTGTCACCATGGAGAAGCCGGGTGTATCGAAGGTGGTATCGGTCCGTTTCAGCGAGGACGAAGACGGTACGATCGTCGATACCGCCATTGATGCGGAAGCGGATATCCCGGTCGATGTCCGTCTTCCGGAAAAGGTTGCGGAACGCATTAATCCGCAGTATGTCCATTCCGAGGCCACGGATGGCGAAAGTACTGAAGAATAATCGCCCATGCTTTCAGGCTTCAAGAAACTCAAGGAGCGTCTGACCCGGACGCGCGATGCCGTTTTCGGCAAAATTGGGCAATTAATTACCGGTCGAAAAATCGATGAAGACCTTATCGATGAAATCGAGGAATTGCTGTTAAAGGCCGATGTCGGAGTTTCCGCTACCGAAAAAATAATCGAAAGCCTCCGGGCGAAAGCCCGCGAAAATAAGACCGCTGACAGCGAAGAAGTCCTCGGCATTCTGAAATCGGAAATCGCCCGGATACTTGAAAAAAATCGCAAGGGATTGAATATTGATGGCGGCCCGAAACCTCAAGTCTGGATCATATCGGGAGTCAACGGTGCCGGAAAAACCACCACGGTGGGCAAGCTGGCCTATTTCTTCAAGAACATGGGAAAAGAAGTCATGGTGGCCGCCTGCGATACTTTCCGCGCTGCCGCAGTGGAGCAGCTCGCCATCTGGGCGGAACGGACGCCTGGCGTGCATTTCCTCAGAGCCCAAAGCGGAGCCGATCCGGCCGCTACGGCGTACGATGCCGCAACTTCTGCCCTTTCAAAGCAGATTGACATTCTTTTAATCGATACCGCCGGTAGACTGCATACAAAAACCAACCTGATGAAGGAACTCGAAAAAATCCGCCGAGTGGTGGAAAAAGTTATACCGAGCGAGCAGATCTTCTCCAGGCTTATCATAGATGGGACCACCGGCCAGAATGCCCTTTCGCAGGTAAAGGTCTTTATCGATGCCATCGGCTGCGATGGCTTGATCGTCACCAAGCTCGATGGTACCGCCAAGGGGGGTGTCATGATTGCCATAGCCGAGGAATTGTCGGTGCCGGTCGATTTCATCGGTTTGGGAGAACAGAAAGAGGATATCGAACAATTCAATGCCGTGGCGTACGCGGAGGCGCTCTTTAATGGTTAAGGAATTTTCCGTCAAAACCGGCCGTCGCGAAGAATTGATTGATATAACGTCCAAAGTGCAAGCCGTCGTAATTGAATCGGGTGTTATGGACGGAATCGCAACGATTTTTATTCCCCACACGACTGCCGCGGTAACAATCAACGAGAACGCCGATCCCAGCGTCAAGCGGGATATTCTATATAAACTGAACAAGGAAATTCCCCAACACGAAGATTATCAGCACGGTGAAGGGAATTCCGACGCCCATATCAAATCGTCGCTGTTCGGTCCGTCGCTGCAGGTGGTAATTTCGGGCGGAAAGCTCCTGCTCGGTACCTGGCAGGGAATTCTATTTTGTGAGTTCGATGGACCCCGGTCGCGAAAAGCCTATGTCAAAATCTTTCCCGGCTGATGCTTAAAATTAATATCATAGCGGTTGGCAAAAATAAAGAGCCCTGGGTAGACGAAGCCATCGAACAATATTCGAAATTCCTCCGCAAATATATCACCCTTTCCCTTGACTATATTCCCGATAAAAGCAGCAGTAAAAAGCTTTCTGAGGCCGAGATCATGCAACTTGAGGCCGAGTTAATCCGCTCGAAAGTCAAATCGAATTATTCGATCGCACTAACCGATCGGGGTAAATCCATGGATTCACTTAAATTCGCACGATGGCTGGAGAAATTGAAGATAAACTCGGGCGGAGCCTGTGACTTCATCATTGGCGGAATATATGGTATCGAAAAAGATTTGTTGGCTTCCTGCCGGGAAACGCTCTCCCTCTCCCCCATGACCATGTCGCATCAACTGGTAAGACCGGTGCTGTTGGAACAACTATATCGCGGGTTTTCCATTCTTGGCGGCGGCAAATACCATAAATGAAAAACCCCCGAAATTAATCGGGGGCTTCTCGATTACATCCTATGTATCAGCTTACTATTTAAGCATGATCATCTTTTTAGTATCAGTGAAGGTCCCGGCCTCGATCTTATAGAGATAGATACCGGTGGCCACGGTTCTGCCATCGAACCCGGTGCCGTCCCAGACAATCGTGGTAACGCCCGGCTCGGCATCTCCCTCGTAGTGCTTGACAATCTGACCGTTCATGTTGATTATCGACATATTCCAGTGACAGGCTGCAGGCACGGTCAGGTCAACCGATGTCGACGGGTTGAATGGATTCGGGTAGTTTTGCGACAGCGAGAACTGCGACGGCAGCAGTTTGGAAACTATTTCCGTCGGCAGTTCTTCCGCCGAATAACTGGCAAAGACAGCGCTGGTCAATCTGATATTGCCATCTCCTGAAATCGGGATATTTATCAGGCTTCCCTGACCCGGGTTGATCTTAATGTTCTTTGAGAAACTGTAAAGCAGGACTTTAACGCTGTTGCCATCGATACTATAAGCCAGATTCATATCATCCGGGAGGGCTCCCAATTCGGGGATTGACGGAGTCACGCCTTCGTATTCGAATATCAGCAAGCCTGCTCCCACCGGATAATTGATTTCTGCCGAAATCGTCAGTTTGTCCTTATTCGGCTCCGCGACAAGCCTGACCAAAGAGCCATTCGGGGCCACTTTGGAATGCGGAGTAGCGTCACCGGTGATAACCCGAACCAGGTAAACAAGGTCTGCCACGGTCAGCGGAACGCCGTCGGCATTGACATCGGAAGCCGCTGTCTGTCCGGGAACGCTTATCAGGAATGCGGAGAAACCATACAGGAAGTAGTTGGTGAAGACCACGGCGTCGGCGATTTCATACGATACACCATTAAGATTGAGGTCGCCGCGATCATCTATTTCGTCGGGATGAATGACGCAGATTCCTCCATTGTGGAATTCCACGCAGCGAATCGGCGTAATCTTATCACCCGCCAGGCAGATATCCGGGGTTCCGGTATAATCAATTCGGTTGGATTCGGGGAACCTGTCTTCGTCCGCCTCGTCCCAGATTACGCTGCCGAATGGGCCATAAATGATGCCGTCGACGTACAGGTTATTTCCGGTCGGATCAGAAAATCCGTTATCGCCGCAATCGAGCCAGAAGAAGTTTATCGGCAAATACAATCCTCCGACATTCTGATCACTGGTCAGCCGCATATTTATGATGACAAGTTCGCCATCCGGAGTCAACTGCTCGACGGGAGGATGATTGGCGCCGTTGGCACGGTCTGCAATTCCAACCAGCCTGACAATACCCGAAGGGCATCCGCCGCCGCAGGTCGACGATTCGATATTATAGGTGAAATATTCCCAATCGGGTATGGCATCACCCTGATAGGCCGATAAGAAGGTCATTACCGAAGCATCATAACTTATTAACAGGTCGAATCCGCCAATTTGCTGTTCCGCGGTAACCATGACTCGAACCGGTACGATGGAGCCGACAATATAGCAGGTATCGGTGACAATCGAGGCTTCAATGCAGGTTTCACATACATTTGAAGGATATACCGTGACATTGAACGTTTGCATTACCGAACTGCAGCCATCGCTCACCACCACACAGAACTGATAAGTCATATTGCTGCTGGTGGGTGTGAAACAGACTTTGCCGCTATCCGGACGGACCATAAAGAGAGTTCCCGGTCCGCAGGTCAATTCGAAAGTCAGCTCATCCTCTTCGGGATCCGTGGCGAATATTCCGCCGATGCAGACCTCGGTAAATTCATCGTTACAGGAAGGAATAAGAATTTCGTCGGGAACCGTCAGGACCGGAGGCTGATTGTCGCTAATATTTACGGTTACCTCGCAGGTGTCGGCGGCACAGAAATTCCTGGCGATTATTTTGTAAGTAGTGCTGCCGGCTGAAGTCACCGGAACGCAGACTTCTCCGGCACTGTAATAGCCCTGAGGCGAAACCGTGACTTCCGCGTTCGTTCCGGTCAGTTCTATTTCAAAACAAAGTTCATCGGTACTGCCTACGCATAAAAGGGTGTCGATCACACCGGGACAAGATAGCGTCGGCGACTCCTCTATCGTGACATCGATTTCAACCACGCACTGGTCGGTCCCGCACGGCGCCGAGGCATTGACCGTCAAACGATATGTCCCGGTAGTATCGGCGAAGAAATTCAGCTTGCCGGTCGAAGCATTATAAGCACCGATCGGACTGACCGTCACAGTCGCATTTGACGGGGTTATGGGCAGCGTTACCGAGACATTGCCCGGTTCGCAAAGCGAAACGGCGATTGGCAAATCCGGACAGGTAATTTCGGCGACGGCTCCAAATGTTACATTTACCGTAACCAGACATTCATCATCGCCGCAGGCGTCGCTGGCTGAAACATTTATCTTATAAGTACCGGCAGTATCAGCCTGGAAGCATAGCTGTCCGGCGGCATAGGTTCCATAATTGACCGTGACTTCGGCGCTCGCCGGTGTAACGCCCAATGGGACGCAGACCTGTCCCGCTTCACAAAGCATTCTGGCGAACGGAGAAGCAGGACAATCGATTTGTGCCGCTTCGCCGGAAGTAACCGTGATGCAGACAATGTCCGAAGCCTCGGCTCCGCAAGCATCGGCTGCGGTGACTTCGATGCAATAGGTTCCCACCGTATCGGGGATGAAACAGAGTTCTGAAGTCTCGAAATTGAACGTCCCATGGGAAACCGAAACGTTCATAATATTATTTTCCAGGTCGGCTATATAAATCGGTTGGCAAATATTTTCGAATATACACTGGAAGTATTCGGCATCATCGCCGGCGTCAACCGTCGGGGCACTATTGAACTCCACATTTACCGTGAAGCTGCAGCTGTTTTCTCCGCAGGCCGTGACCGCGGTTACCGTTATTTCATAAATTCCGGCAGTGTCGGCGGTAAAGCAAACCTGGCCGTCCTGGAAGGATCCGATCGGATAAACGCCGATCTCGGCATCCGGCGGTGAAATAGAAACCTCGCGGCAAACCTCGCCAGGCCCGCAGAGGAATTGCGTTGATTCCTCGGGACAAACAACCGCAGGAGCTTCACCCAATTCGACATTGAATATGATAGTGCAGGATTCGATTCCGCAGGCGGTCTCGGCAGTCACTTCTATTTCATAAGTCCCGGTCGTGTCGGCTACGAAACAAAGCGAGCCGTCCGTGTAAGTACCAAAGGAAGCGCTGACTTCGGCATCCAGTGGAGTAATCGAAAGTTCGTAGCATATCTGCTGCGGCTCGCAAATGGTCCTGACAATCGGTTCCGTGGGACAGCTAATGACCGGGCTCTCCCCTATAACGACCTCAAACAGGACCGTGCATTCATCGCTGCCGCAATCGGATGAAGCCGCAATGTGAATTTCATACATTCCCGAAGTATCGGCCTGGAAACAGAGTTGGCCGTCACTATAACTGCCAAAAGAAACTTCTACTGAAGCATCCGCTGGGGCTATCGGAATGTCAAAACAGACTTCGCCGGGTTCGCAGGTGAAGTAATTCACCGGATCGATCGGACAGGTAATCTGGGCCGTCTCCCCAAAAGTGACGGTTACATTAGTGGTGTCGGCATCGTTTAATCCGCAGGCATCGATGGCCCCTATTATAATCTGATAAACGCCGGCCGTATCGGCAGTAAAGCACACATTGCCCGTGCCCGTGTCATACGAACCGATCGGACCGATATTGACCGATTCCAAATTCCCTTCATCGTCGGAAATATCAACCGGGAAACAAACTTCAGTAACATCGCACAGAAGAATGTCGTAATCGTCTGCCGAAGTAACCACTGGCGCATCGTTAAAGTCGACGGTTACTGATACGGTATCGGCGTCCAACATGGCACATTCATCGACCGCTCTCAGTATCAGAGTGTACACCCCTGCCGTATCCGGAACGAAACAAATATTGCCGGCAATGGCATTATATATGCCGATCGGAAGAACTTCAATTATCGCGATATTATCATTAACATCATTGATACCGGCCGGAACACAAATGCTTTCGTTTCCGCACACCGCTACGGACATGTCCGGCCCGAGGATAACCAGCGGCCTGGAGTTCATGGTCACATCAACTACGAACGAACAGGTCTGTTCGCCGCATTCGGTCGCAACCGTAAACGAGAGATTCTTTTCAACCGAACAATTGGTGTAGAAACAGATGGATGAGGTCTCGGCGTCAAACCAGGCCGACGGCGGAAAAACCGTCACCGTCGCTCCAGACGGTATCCCTTCGACCGGAACGCATATATTTTCCGGTTCGCAGATGAATTCGGTCATATCCTGAGGACAGGTCACATTCGGAATCTGCCCCGGAAGCATATTTACGAATATAGTACATTCGGCTGTCCCGCAATTGGTAGTCGCGGTAACTGCAATTTCATAAGTCCCGGCAGTATCGGCCAGGAAACAGAGCTGACCGTTGCTATAAGTTCCGTAACTTGTTTCGATTAGGCCATTCGCCGGAGTTATGGCGAGGTCGATGCAATATTCACCGGGCTCGCACAGCGTATACTCGAAACTCTCCTGCGGACAGGCGATAATCGGCGCCTCATCCATTTCGACAATCGCGGTTATAATACAATCAGCGGCTCCGCAATTATTCTGTGCATGCACCTCTATTGTATATGTCCCAGCAGTATCCGCCTGGAAACAGAGCTGACCGTCATCCATGTGTCCGTAAGATATTACGACGTGCCCGTACGGAGCCACTATGGGTAGTTCAAAGCATAGTTCGCTTGGTTCACAGATCTGGAAGGTCAACGGTTCTGTGGGACAATCGATTGTTGCCGGTGCACTCACAGTAACGTTGACTCGAACCAGACAACTGGCCTCGCCGCAGTTATTGGAGACGGTTACAACAATTTCGTATCTGCCGGTCGTATCGGCCATGAAGCACAATGAGCCGTCCACGATGGTACCGTACGAGGCAGATATTGAAGCTGTGCTCGGTGAATAAGTAATAGGTACGCAGATTTCCTGCGGGTCGCAAACATCTATTCCCTGACTTTCAGGGCAGACGATAGCCGGCACTTCATCAATGTTTACATTGGCTATAATCGTGCAATCATTGGTCCCGCATTCATTCGAGCCGGTGACAGTTATTGTATAAGTCCCGGATGTATCCGGAACGAAGCAGATCTGCCCGTCTGCGTATGAGCCCAAACTTGTTTCGACGTTGGCCGCTCCAGTAATCGCCAAGGGAATGCAAATCTCTTCCGATCCGCAGAGGTCGAAAGCATTCGGTTCTAACGGGCATTCAATAACAGGAGCGGTTCCGATTTCAACTTGGGCAATAATCCGGCAATCATCCGTTCCGCAATTATTGCTGGCAGTAAGGTCGATTATGTAGGTACCCGAGGTGTCGGCAACAAAGCAAAGCGAACCGTCGGCAATAGTGCCGAACGAGGCCCGGATTTCGGCGCTTGCCGGAGCAAAAATAATCGGGATACAGATTTCTTCCGGCTGGCAGAGATCGAAAGCTATCGGTTCGATCGGGCATTCAATTGCCGGTGCCTCGTCAATGGTGACATTGACAAATATAGTGCAGTCATCGGTTCCGCATTCACTGGCGGCAGAAATATTTATTTCGTACGTCCCGGACGTATCGGCGACAAAGCACAGCTGGCCGTCAGCAAACGTTCCCAAACTCGGAGAAATATTATCTGCCCCGGTAATGTTTAGCGGAACGCAAATCTGTCCTGCTTCGCACAGGTCGAAACTAAACGGCTCCTGGGGACATTCAACAACCGGAGTGGTGCCGAATTCTATCATGAATGAAATGGTGCAGTCTACCGTGCCGCATTCCGTGTCGGCTGTAATTTCAATATTATAAGTTCCGGCAGTATCGGCCATGAAACAAAGCTGACCATTGGAATAACTGCCGAAAGAAGTACTTATTTCGGCATCCAGCGGAGTGATTCCGAGTTCATAGCAGATTTGACCCGGTTCACAAAGGAATTCGTTAATCGGTTCAACCGGGCAGCTTATTTCGGGGAAATCCCCCTGCTCCACCACTGCCGTAACGGTGCATTCAGCGGTACCGCAGTCAGATTCAGCCGTAATATTAATTGTATAAGTCCCGGCAGTATCGGCAACGAAACAGAGCTGCCCTTCTATATATTCACCGTAAGATGGAGTAATCGTCGCTCCCGATGGAGCAATGTCGAGGTCGATGCAAAACTGAGTCGGCTCGCAAATCAGGTAACTGAACGGTTCGGCCGGGCAATCAATATGCGGAGTCTGCCCGAACTCGACATTATAAATTATCGTGCATTGATCCTGGCTGCCGCAGCTTCCGCTGGCGGTCAGTTCGATTTCGTAAGCTCCCGCAGTATCGGCAAAGAAACAAAGCTGGCCGTCAATGAATTCTCCGTACGATACCGTGACATCGCCGGCCAAGTTTGCAATTTCAATCGGCATGCAAAGCTGGGCCGGCTCGCAGAGGAACTGACTGAACGGCTCCTGAGGACAGAATATTTCCACGGGATTGGTAAAGTCGATATCGAAGATATAATTACAGGTATCCGCGAAACATTCGTTGGAAGCAATCAATTGGACACCATAGGATCCTTCGGATTCCGGAGTGAAGCAAATCTGCCCGTTTTCATAAGTCGCCCCCGATCCCGTTATTTGAATCGAGGCATCGACAGGACTGAATTCCGGAGTAACGCAAACCTGTTCTCCGGCACAAATGACGAAATTCATGGGATCGAAGGGACAGGATACAATCGGAACTTCCAATATATCGACATTCACCACTATGGTACATTCATCCGATCCGCATTCAGTTTGGGCGCTGAGCGTAATGGTATAGGTGCCGGCAGTATCGGCAACAAAACAAATCGTTCCGTTTTCATAAGTACCAAAAGAAGTCCGGACGACCGCATTCAGAGGAGCTACCGGAAGATCGATGCAGATTTCATCCGGTCCGCACAGCTGCCGGTAAAGCGGTTCGACGGGGCAGTCTATTTCGACAGTAGTTCCCAGCGACACGGTTACATTGACCGTGTCCGCTCCGGTATGGTCGCAATTATTCGTAGCATAAAGAACAATTTCAAAGGTTCCCTCGGAATCAGGAGTAAAACAAATCTGGTTGCTCTCGGCGTCGAAATACCCCTGTGGTGACACTCCGATTTCAGTGATATTATCTCCGGTGATTGATACCGGGAAACAGAATTCGGATAAGGTGCAAAGTTCAACCGCGAAGTCTTCACCGGCATTGACAACCGGCGGTTCGTCGATATTTACGGTCGCCGTCAGGGTGTCGGCATCGATTGCTTCACATTCATCAAGAGCCGTCACGATTATTTGATATATGCCGCTTTCCGTCGGAGTAAAACAGACTGTCCCGGCTATATCATCATACACTGCCCCTTGGGGTAAAACCTCAATTGAGGCAATATTACCATTGGGATCGTTTATACCGACCGGGAAACAGATTTCTTCCGGAACACAGAAATCGAAAGCCTCGTCCCCGGGGAGAATTACCAGTGGCGGAGAATTCAATGTTACGTCTACCGTAAACTGGCAAGTATCTGCATTTTCAGGATCGTCGGGATAAGTAATAATCGCCGTTAAATGCTTTTCAACCGAACAATTAGTGTAAAAACAGACTTTGCCCGCTTCGGCATCCCACCAGGCCGAAGCCGGCAGAACTGTTACTTCTGCTCCTTCGGGAATTCCGGATATGGGGTAGCAAAGGCTCCCCGGTTCACAAATGAATTCCTGAATATAAGGCTCCGGACAGACAAGCTCTACCGGAACCGAAGATATCTCGAAAGTGATTACAGTCAGGTCCGAACCGCATTCATCGGAAGCTTCGACCGTGAATTGAAAGGTCCCCGCCTCCGGAGGCGTGAACGAAATCAGGCCGGTTTCCGGATCGATGGTCCCGGGACCACTGACGAGCGAATATGTAATTGGATCTTCTTCGATGTCGGCTGCTTCGACATCATAAGTAAGCTCGCTGCTAATCGTTTCGGAGGAAATAACGACTCCGCCGTTGGTGATTTCCGGCGGGTAATTCAAATAAACATAATAGGACTTGGTGGCATAAGTAGTATAGCCCATATCGTCGGTCGCCTTGAAGGTCACGACATAAGTGCCGGATGTATCCGGCACGAAAGACAGATACCCGTAAACGGGAGAAACCGTCGGTGTGGAATTGAAATTGCCGATTCCGGCCGTTTTGGTAACGGTTATTACCTGGTCGGTATTTAGATCGGTAACAATCAGGGTATCATATACGGTTTCACCGAAACAAATATGAACCGTCGCTTGCGACGAAAAAGGATTGAATTCCGGCTTATACTGGGGAGGACACGACGAGCATTCCCGGTAAATAGTATTACCTTCCTCGTCATATAAAACTTCCAGGGCCGTTGCCGGCAATGTCGAATCGATCAACGCGGCAGAAGCTCCTTCCTTGGAATCGGAAGCACTGGAAGACTGAGTTTGCGCGAATACGGGCTCATAACACCAGAAGACCGCCAGGACCAAAAGGATGGCGAGTAACTTCAGTCTAAACATATTTCCTCCAAAAGCAGCTTTCATCTTTAGAGAATCTCAAGTACTGGCGATGGGGTACTAAGAGAGTGAGGGTCTGAATTTGACTATTCTTAGAATGCCCAAAATTAATTCTATATCTATTTATTCCCAGACCGGAACCAGGTCCAATTCCGGCTGTTTCAAAGCAAGTATTATTGTAGTACCTATAGTTCATTCCCAATATACCCCGAACCCCATATCTGTCAAGTTAAATTTAGGTTTGGAAAAGCTATGGAAAAGCTTTTCGCGCAATATCTTAATCGATTTCGTCAAGTCTCTGTTTGTCCCTGCTCAATCCATATATGTTGTCATACCCCGAATGGGCATATTACCGGGGGCTTTAGACGCAAATCCCTTGCCCTCTTTCCTTTTTGTTACCTTAATACCGGGAGAATTCAGTCCATATTAATCGAATCGATTTACGAGATATTATCCGGTTGAGGCATAATATCTTACAGCCAGGCATATGGCTCGATACGTCGGGCGGATTTTTGCATTTTCCCGTGTCTACGAAATCAATTCAGCAAGCACAAATATGTGATTACTTCACTTGCATATAAAATGCAATCCAATACAAAAAAGGCCGTCCCATAACGGGCGGCCTTTTTAACGATGGTTACTTATCCGTTAATTTTTGGTGTCAAGTATTACCGGTAAGCCGTTATCCGACCTTCCGATAACTATTATCTTGGTATTGGGCGATTCGGCCAGCTTTTGGGTTGCTTCGATCCCCTTCCATGTCAATAAAGATGGGGTAACCCCGGATGCCACTATTTTCTGGAAATCGGCTATCCCCTGAGCCTCGATACGTTTTCGCTCGGCCTCCTTGCGCTCCTTCTCAAGGACGAATTCCATCTTCTGAGCATCCTGTGACGCTTCAAGTTTGGCGTTAATTGCTTCGCTTATTTTCGGCGGCAAGCCGACATTTCGAATAATGATATTCTCGATAGAGATGAATTTATCGGTCATCAGGGATTTCATCTCACTGATAATTTCTGTCGCGATTTCCTCCCGCTTGGTCGAATAAATCTCCTCCGGCATATACTGACCTCCGACCGATCTCGCAACCCCACGAAGTGCCGGAGCCACCGCCACGCTATAATAATTCGGACCTACCGTGACTTGAAGTGAATCTAGTTTGTCCGCTATCGGGCGGAACCAGACGGTGACCTCAAGGCCGATCGAGGCCCCATCTGCCGAAAGAACATGCAAATCCTCCCTTTGTTCATCAAGCTGCACCTTGTAGACGAAAATATTGTTCCAGGGCAGATGCCAGTTAAAGCCCTCCTCATAAATTGTCCCCATTTTGGTTCCATCGCCGAACTTGGAATAAAATACCCCCCTGTGCCCGGAGGGAATCTGGGTTCCGCAACCGACCAGCAAAAGCAGCATTAGAATTAAGGGAATAATTTTCAACGATTTCGAACGCATTTTTTCCTCCTTGTCATTTTCGATTTACCTTAAATACTCCATTATTTAAATACTATTCGATTGTCGGAGTATTTACAAGCAAAAAAGGAGAAAATAAATCAGATATCGACGGCGTAAGGGATTACGATGTCACCCTGTTTCACCATGACCGAATCGATAACACTGCCTTCGTTATCCTCTTCTTCCCTGAAATTGTACCCGGTGGTGTCGCTGTCGATGGTAATGAGGTGATAAAGACGGTCCGACGATGCTGGCAGGCGCCATCCGGTGTAGAATTGCTGCCCGGTCGGCAAATCGTTTCGAAATGCCTCCAGCTCTTCATTCCCGTTTTCGGCGAATAGTCGATTTTGGAAACGGCTGTAATAGGACAGAGAATCTGATAATGGCATTTTCACGATATCATTTTTCAAAACCACATACGAACCAAGTTTATTATAAACGCCACGAATTAAATTCTCTCTGGTCAGGGTAGCGGGAATTGAATCATCGGAAGTATTTTTAAAGTATCCGTCAGAAGTATAATTCAAGCAGGAATAAGCCCAGAAGCGCCAGCCGTGATATTGATAAGCCGTCCCGTATATTTTCAGGAAATATGCGTATCTCTGCAGACGGACTTCCAAGCCATAGGCCCGAGTGGTATCGTCGCCGCGAATACGATAAACCTTCCCGGTTATTAAATCGTTTACGGTTACGACCGCGTCCAGAATATCATTGAAACCGAACAGGGTATCGTATTTATTGCTGATATCATAGGCATAAGTTCGGCTGTTATTATCGATAACATAAAAATAGAGATCGTCGCTGTCATCCAGTTTGAAAGAGGCCGAAGAATCTGGAAAGATATCAACGGAATACAGCTCGATTCCGTCGGGATCCTCTTCTATGAAACGCCGCATTTCAGCTTCGTAATCGATACCCGACACCGGCTTTTCGGAACATCCAACGATTAGCCCCAGGCCCAATACTCCGCATAAAATAATTCTCATCAGAATATTGAATTTCACGGTATCATCTCCGGCGAAGATTCTTCATCCGTTCCTTTAAGTTCTTTATTTCATCCCGCAGCGCCGCAGCAGTTTCAAATTCCAAATTTTCGGCGGCCTTGCGCATCGCCCGCCCCAGGAAAGCGATTTTGTCTTCCATGGTCATATCCGAAAAATAATCCGGCCGTTCGATGTCTTTTTTCTCTTCCGTTTTCGAATCCGCGAATTTTGTCGCGGACAGGATTTCCTCCCGGGTTTTGAAAATCGTTTCCGGGTTTATTTTGTGAATTCTGTTATATTCCAGCTGTTTGACGCGCCGACGTTCCGTTTCGTCGATTGCTTTTTTCATGGAATCGGTAATTTTATCCGCATAAAAAATTACCTCTCCGTTCTTATTCCTGGCCGCGCGCCCGGCCGTTTGAATCAAAGAACGCTCCGACCTCAGGAATCCCTCCTTATCGGCGTCCAGAATCGCCACCAGGGAAACCTCCGGCAAATCCAGCCCCTCTCTCAGAAGGTTTATCCCCACCAGGACGTCGAATTCCGCGAGTCGCAAATCCCTCAGGATTTCGGTCCGCTCGATGGTGTCAATTTCACTGTGTAGATAGCGTACCCGGATATTCAATTTGGCAAGATAATCGGTCAAGTCCTCGGACATGCGCTTGGTCAAAGTAGTCACAAGAACCCGCTCATGCAAACTCACTCGCTGCCTGATTTCCTCGATGAGATCGTCCACTTGGTTAGACGAAGGTCTGACCGTGATATTCGGGTCGACCAGCCCGGTCGGACGAATCACCTGCTCGACTACCACTCCCCCTGATTTCTGGAGTTCATATTCAGCCGGAGTCGCCGAAACGTAGATTACCCTTTTGACCAGGCTATCAAATTCATCAAAGAACAGCGGGCGATTGTCAAGTGCCGAAGGAAGCCGGAACCCGTGCTCGACCAGCACTTCCTTCCGAGATCGGTCCCCGGCGAACATTCCTCGGATTTGAGGGACAGTCTGGTGCGATTCGTCTATTATGGCCAGGAAATCTTCGGGAAAAAAATCTATGAGCGTGTACGGCCTCTCCCCTTGTTTTCTCCCGGTCAGGTGCCGGGAATAATTTTCGATACCGCTGCAATAGCCGATTTCCTGCATCATTTCAAGATCATACTTTGTTCGGGATTGCAGTCTTTGCGCTTCCAGCAGTTTATCCGCTTCCCGAAGTTGCTTCAGCCGCAATCCCAACTCTTCCTGAATGCTGTCGATCGCCCTGGCCAATTTCGGACTGGTGGTCACGAAATGCTTGGCCGGATAAATCGCCACCTTCTGGCGATCGGCGATTATTTCTCCCGTAAGCGGGTTGATTTCCGTAATTCGTTCAATCTCATCGCCGAATAATTCGATTCGCATAGCCGTTTCGGAATAGGCCGGAATTATCTCAATTACATCTCCCCTGACCCGGAAATTCCCCCTTGAAAAATCGATATCGTTCCGGTTATAGTGAATTTCGATTAATTGCCGGATCATCCCATCCCGGTCGGTTTCCTGCCCTCGTTCAACGAATAGCAGCTGTGCCTCATAATCCTTTGGGGATCCCAGGCCATATATACATGATACCGATGCCACGATAATGACATCTTGCCGTTCCAGTAGGGAAGCCGTCGCCCGCAGTCTCAGGCGGTCAATGTCATCATTCATCGAGGTATCCTTCTCGATATAGGTATCCGTAGTCGGGATATAGGCTTCCGGTTGATAGTAGTCATAATAACTGATGAAGAACTCTACGGCATTATTGGGGAAAAAAGCTTTCAATTCCCCGTATAACTGAGCAGCCAAAGTTTTGTTGTGCGAAATTACCAGGGTCGGACGGGAATACTCTTTGATAACGTTGGCCATGGTAAAGGTCTTCCCGGAACCGGTAACCCCAAGCAGCGTCTGGTGTCCCGCCCCCAGTTTCAATCCAGCGGTCAACTGCCTGATTGCCTCAGGCTGGTCTCCGCTCGGCTTATATTTCGAAACGAGGTTGAAAACTCCGGTATTCATATGAATTATTTCGTCGGCCTTCATCACGTATTATTACCCGTAAGTTTCTGTTCGGTTGCAATATATGGCTCTTTGGGGACCGCGCAATCATATTATGAAACCGTTTGGAGTTTCCGCTGTCTCCGCAATTTAACTTTGGAACCGCATTTTCCTTTGGACGTTTAATTATCAGTCGCGTGTAAATGGTTATAAGGGTAAGAGGCCATTTAGTTTTCGCTTGACAGTATGTCGAAAAAGGGTAAGTTATTAAATTCTGAACGAAATATTAGTCAGTATCTGATTGGAGGATAATTTAATGTACGCCATTATCGAAACGGGCGGTCGGCAGTTCAATGTCGAAGTCGGATCCCGGATAACCATTCCGCGCCTTGAAGCGAAAGAGGGGGATAAAATCTCAATCGATAAGGTCCTCGTCATCAATGACGGGGATAATTCGCACATTGGGACTCCATACCTTGACAAGGCAAAAATCGAAGCGGTCGTGCTCGGGGAAACCAGGGGTGACAAGGTCACCATCTTTAAATTCAAAAGGAGAACCAAATATCGCCGGACCCGGGGCCATCGCCAGGACTATTCCGAGATCGAAATCAAGAAGATAGTCCCTCCTTCCGGAAAATAAACAATTATGAGGATAGACTTTCAGGGAAGATTCATCTTAAATATTGCGCTTCTGGCCCTGACGATTTTCGGATTCTGTTTTCATAATGCCGAAGCGCAGTCTTTTAATGTCGTCGATATTCGGGTTGAAGGAGCCAGCTCGGCCTCTAACAGCCTTATCCTGTCAGTCGCTGGCATCACCAAGGGAGAGGAGCTATCGGCATCGATAACTCAGGATGCCGTCAAACGCCTTTACGGTCTCGGTTTTTTTCGCGATATTAGGATTTTCGCGGACGAAGTAACGGGAGGTATCGAAGTCACCATTCAGGTCGAGGAGCTCCCCCGCCTTCGCGATTTAACCTATAAAGGCAATAATAAAATCAAAACCAAGGACCTTAAAGCGGATATTAGTATCAGCCCTAACGCCTATCTTTCGCCGCATTTCATTTACGAAAAGAAAACCACCATCGAAGATTATTACGCCGGCAAGGGTTACTTCATGGCCCGTGCGGATTACGAGACGGTTCTCTCAGACGACAGCACCCAGGCCGATTTGATTTTCACCATTCATGAAGGGGATAAAATCAAGGTCGAAGAGGTTGTCGTTACCGGAAACGAAAAAGTAAAAGCGGGCGATATTGTCGGGAAAATGCGCAACCGCAAACGGGGTTTCTTGAAATCTTCGAACTTCGACAAGGATAAATATCCGGAAGACAAAGACAAAATCATCGAGTACATGCATAAAGAGGGTTACGTCGATGCCTATCTGAAATCCGATTCAATGAGTATCGACACCGTTCGCAACCGGATGAAAATCTATTTGGATATATATGAGGGGCCCCGCTACTATTTCGGAGATACCAGGTTCGAAGGCAACGAAGTCATCACTGCCGATAACCTCCGCCGGGTCCTGAAATACGAGGACGGCAGAGTATTCAACCAGGAAGAATACGATGAATCGATTTACGAGCTGTACTATATGTACCAGGAGCAGGGCTACCTGCACGTCCGGGTGCTCGATGAAAAAACCACCCGCGATTCCCTGATCGATATTTCGTACAAAATCGTTGAGGGTCTTCCCTCCGAAGTTAATCTGGTAAAGATAACCGGTAATAATCGGACCAAGGAAAAAGTCATTCGCCGCGAAATGGCCCTGCAGCCGGGGCAGATTTTCCACCGATCTTTGTTGATTCGTTCGGTCCGTAATATCATGCAATTGAATTATTTCGGAAATGTTACGCCGGATATAGTCGATCTGCCTTCAGGCGACGTCGATGTCACCCTCGAGATCGAAGAAAAACCGACCGGTCAGATCTCTGCCGGTGCCGGTTATTCCGGCCAGGATAAATTCGTAGGAACATTCGGGCTCGGTATTCCCAATTTCAGAGGTATGGGACAGGAATTGAATTTCAGCGTCGACTGGGGAAGCCGCAGGAATTCTTATTCGGTCTCTTTCACGGAGCCCTGGTTTTACGGCACTCCCACCCTGGTCGGTGCCGATGTGTACTATACCAATCGTCGCTGGTATGAAGATTATACCGAAGGCCGCCGCGGCGGATCGGTCAGAGTCGGACGGCGTCTGAAATGGCCCGACGATTATTTCCGTTTATACGCCAGATATCGTCTTGAGGGAGACCGCTTCTACGATTTCAGCGACGACTATAAAGTCAGCAACTCCGAAAAAACCGTGCATTACGCCTACGAAACGGATCCGGAAGAGCCCTGGGATACCGGTGTCGAACTCGGCGATTCGTATCCGGGATCGCTCCTTGATTATGGTGAAGATTGGTTCACGTCATCGTCTTTGACCTTCTCTTTGACCCGTGACAGCAAAAACCTCCCTGAATTTGCCACCAAAGGATCAGTCATCTCTTACAGCTTTACACAGGCAGGAGGATATTTACAGGGTTTCTGGGAATACCAGAAGCATGAATTCGAATTCGCCAAGTTTATCCCGATTTGGGGGGATATTGCATTGGCCGGAAAACTGACCGTCGGCGGTATACGCGCCAGGAACGATGATAAAATTCTGGAATTCGAGCGCTATTCCCCTGGAGGAACCGGGTACGATGGTATCGTCCGCGGATATGATGATGGATCACTCCGCCCGGATACTTCGATTACAATTCCATCGTATTACAACTATTATCTAATCCCGGAAAGCGATTCCGTTCCCAATTACAGCATGCTCACCCCCGATAGTACCGATACGATAAATTCGCCATATACTGCCACCGTACGGGGGAAGTACCAGATCGTAGCCAATCTTGAACTGCAGATTCCATTGCTGAAAGACCAGTTATATTTTCTGGGCTTTTTCGACGCAGGTAATTCCTGGCTCCATCGCAGCGACATCAAACTGAATCATGTCTATCGCGGAGTTGGAGTTGGTTTTCGTTTA